>Ga0209702_10001670_pt1 | contig 41461 bp, 38 predicted proteins | sample FRY01_FD_187210 | JGI IMG/M metagenome (GOLD analysis project Ga0209702, IMG submission 187210) | Freshwater microbial communities from Lake Fryxell liftoff mats and glacier meltwater in Antarctica - FRY-01 (SPAdes) (version 2) | ecosystem: Environmental > Aquatic > Freshwater > Ice > Glacier...
GTCGTCCTTTTAAATGAAACCTACCAACGGAACAGCGACTCATGACTATCACCAGCATTAACCCGGCCACTAACCGAACGATCGAAACGTTTGAATCGCTGACGGAGGATGAAACACTCGATCGGGTAACACGCGCCCATGATGCTTATCGGTCCTGGCGAAAGACCCGCTTTGAACAACGTAAGCGTGTCATTCTCACTTTCGCATCCCAGCTTCGTGAGCGACGCGACGAATTCGCACGCCTGATCACGCTCGACATGGGCAAGCGAATTTCGGAGAGCAAAAAAGAGATTGAATTCTGTGCGGAGATAGCAGAGTTCTATGCTAATGGAGCTCAGAAGTTTTTGGCTGACCAGCAAATGGAAGGCGGCGCCGCCTACATTCATTTCGAGCCGCTAGGCGTTCTGATGGGCGTTATGCCATGGAACTTTCCGTTCTATCAAGTCACGCGGTTCGCAGCTCCCAACATCATGGCTGGCAATACAGTGATGGTGAAACATGCCAGCAACGTTCCGCAATGTGCTCGGGCAATTGCGGATCTGTTCGACGAGTGTGGGTTGCCTGATGGCGTTTACACCAACCTCTTCATCCCCAGCGAGTTTGTCGACGCGATCATTTCCGACTCTCGCGTTCAAGGCGTCTCGCTGACCGGTAGTGAGAAAGCCGGTGCGGCGGTGGCTGCGTTGGCAGGTCAGAACTTAAAACGCTCCGTCCTGGAACTGGGCGGCAACGATGCATTCATTGTTTTGGAAGACGCTGACCTGGAAAAGACTGTCGAGTTGGCAGTGAAAGGCCGGATGGTCAACGCTGGTCAGTCCTGTGTGGCCGCGAAACGATTCATCGTCGTTGAAGCCGTCGCTGATGAATTCCTGGAACAATTCAAGGAAGCAATGTCGAGCCTGAAGATGGGCGACCCCATGGACGAGGATACCACGCTGTCACCATTGTCTACCGAAGACGCTGCCGTCAAATTGCAACGCCAGGTCAAGGGGGCTATCGACGCCGGAGCAACGGTGCTTCTTGGCGGCGATCGTCCGGATTGCGAAGGTGCGTATTTCAATCCCACCATTTTGACCGGCGTGACACCCGAAATGCCCACCTACGATCAGGAATTGTTCGGTCCGGTGGCCACTGTCTATGTCGTCAAGGACGAAGCCGCCGCCATCAAACTGGCAAACGATTCGTCGTATGGACTCGGTGGGAGTGTCTACACGAAGGACATCGAGCGAGGTCGCCGCGTTGCCGAGCAAATCGAAACTGGAATGATGTTCGTCAACCAGCCGACCAAATCGCAAGCCGAGTTACCGTTCGGCGGTATCAAGAATTCGGGCTACGGGCGAGAGCTGTCCCATTTGGGAATCCTCGAGTTCGTCAACAAAAAACTAATCCACCTCGGATCCAATGACTCACTGGTACGAATTCAAGGAGAAGCAATATGACAAGGATCCCCACACGAGATGGACATGGCTTGTACGTCAAAATCTGGGGCAGTGGCCGGCCCGTGGTTTTGATCCATGGCTGGCCGCTGTCGGCCGACAGCTGGGATTATCACGCCATGAAAATTGCCGATGCCGGATACAAGGTCATCGCGTACGATCGTCGTGGCTTCGGCCGGTCGGACCAGCCATTTGGCGACTACGACTACGATTCGCTGTCAGACGATTTGAGCGACGTAATTAAGGCAACCGGGGCAAATAAGGATGCAACGCTTGTTGGGTTCTCAATGGGTGGCGGCGAGGTCGCGCGGTACATGTCACGTCATGCCGGACGCGACGTCAAACAAGCCGTTCTGATCTCGTCGGTCGTGCCCTATATGCTGAAAACGGACGACAATCCTCACGGCGTCGAGCAATCGGTGTTCGACCAAATGACGGCAGCGATGTTGACGGATCGCCCGAAGTTCTTTGCGGATTTCTTCAAAGACTTTTACGGCGTCGGAATGCTTTCTGAGCCGGTCAGCGACGAGTTCCTCCAGTGGACTCGATCCGTCGCGATGCAGGCAAGTTTGAAATCCACGCTCGCTTGCGCAAAGTCATTCGCCACAACCGACTTTCGGGATGATCTTGCCGCCTTCACGGTGCCGACATTGGTCATTCATGGAACCGACGATGCAACCGTGCCGATCGATGCCAGCGGCCGACCAGCGGCGAAGGGCATCCCAACAGCCCAGTTGAAGGAGTACGACGGCGCACCGCATGGGCTCTTTGCAACCCATAAAGAGCAACTCGAACGAGACCTCCTGGAATTCCTTGCTCATTAGCCGGGTCAACCGTGCCCTGACGGGGGGTGCGATCTGCGTAATGCGTTGTGAGTCGGCGGGAAATCGGTCTTCAAATAAAGCAGGCGTCTTCTCGAAAATGTTGGTTCTAACACTAACATTTTTCAGAAAGCACACCTCCCATGGATGGTCAGGTTACAGCAAGGACGTTGGTTTGTGCAATTCCGAAGGCCGTCATCGTCAGTTGGGTGAACAAGAGACTTGAGGCAATGGGCAAAGTGCTGATCAAGACCACTGGGGAGTTTGTGAACGCGGAAGTCGCCCCTGCCACCGCACATCAGTTGGAATCCAATGTCGAAGAACAAGTCCGTGAACTCGCTCGTTCGTTGACCGAATGGAGTTTCGATTCGCTGGAAACCAAAAAGATGGATGCCATGCCAACGCGGATTGAGCATCTGGGGGACACGTACGGCAAGCTTAAGAATAAGACGCCGCATTCGAAAATCCTCACGCGGTTTGGCAACATCACTTTGACCCGAGCCATGTATCGTCGCGGCAGTCGAGGCCAGACGATCTCGCCACTGGAAAAAATTCTGGGCATCGAGTGTGGTGCGACTCCCGGCGCGCAGGATCTTATCGGTCGGCAAGTCGCCGCGGGGGATCGTCTCAGGGGCGAAGCATCGAAGTCATTGCCGAACGCACGGGCGCGAACATCGGCGAGGAAACACGCAGTCGCCGAAACATTTCGACGTGAAGTTTGTTAGCGGTCCGTTCCGCGGCAAGGAGAGTCAAGGGATCTATGAACGCGGAGGAGTGTCGGGAAAGCTGCTCCGGCTCTGTCTGAAAGACCCGCTTCTCGCCACTGCCAGACCCACGCGGTTCGGCATTGATAGTATATCGCGGCACACCTTGATTGGCCTCTCGCCTGCCACGCCAACACCGGATGACGCAGCCACCGACGAGCAGATAACGGCGGTCGAGGGAGTAATGGCACTTGAAGTTGGTGATCAGGTCAAGCATCAACAAGATCCGGAGGCCCACAGGAACCAAATCGTCAACCGCCACAGAATCCTGATGCCCAACGCAAACAAGAAGTTTCTACCGGAGTGTTGTCCGGCCGCTTTGTTTACGACGGTGAGCCACCGGTTGCAGAAGACCTCTACCCGAGCTTTGCAGAGTTGACCAATGATAAACCGCAGCAGCGCGGACCAGATGGACGCTATAGCGGAGTCGAAGCGATCTATCGAGAATACCTGAAACACAATCTTCGACCGACGACGATCGATCCGTCCCTTCGCGTCGGTAAAGATAAAGGCTTGGCTGATGTCGTGATCTGGGTCGAGAGCAAGCACATTCCCTGGTCACCACCGCCGGAGGGGCAATCGCCGGTCACCGTTCACGGAGCGGCTACATTTCGGACTGGCCTGGACTGCGTGGCCTGCGGAGGAAAGCAGGAGTCTTCACGCAGAAGATTATGCCTGGAGAGAACCGCCTCCGCGCCATCAAATTGCAGCCGGAACAGTTTAATACCCGAAATTAAACATAAGTCCACCGAGCGATCAACGCGATGTCCCCGTTCGATTCCGTGGTCCGCAAATGCTTCTCTTCGATTGGTTTCTGAAACGCTCAAGCCAAGACACCAACCCTTTTAAACGGGTGTGCGATCACGGAATAGCGAACAACAAATTCCCTTTTGATCGGATGAACACATGAAAAACCAGGAACGTTGGCTGGCACTCATCCTGACCACGTCGCTTCTCGCTTCCTTGCTAATGCATCAGGTTTATTCTGGAGCTTACGTCCGCTCCACACTGGCTGACAACTACACCTACTTCATCGGAGTGGTGAGTACTACCATTCCTTTTCCGTTTTGGGCGCTGGTCACTTTCTGCGTTTCGATGATCAGACGCGGGCGGCCAAATCATAGTGCAGCCATGATCTGCGGCTATCTGACTGGATGGATGGGTATGACCGCTTTCACCCTCTGGATCGTCTCGTGGCCTCAAACCTTTGGGCATTCACCCACTATGGCCATCGCCGTCGTACTGACTGCATTCCTGTACGCTGCCATCTATCCAATTCTATTTCCATGTGGCTATTTCATTGCCAGAGTTATATTGCACCGGAGGCGCGAGATATGAAGGTTTTAGCTACATTTGGGTTATCTTAATTGTCTCCGTCCTGATTGTGCCAACGTTTACCGCTGAACCACAGGCAGGCGAAAACAGAGCGACGATCTCCAAAACTATATGTTTTCACCCCGTTTGATAGTTCGCGGATGTCCACTGTGGCCTCATGGCGATGTCTCGCCCTCCCGATGCGACTTGAGCCTGGAGCCTCAATGTCGTCTCAAGTTGTTGTGGGAAAGCGGGATAGATCGACGCTTTTTGGGAGTGCTCTCTGGTGGCGCATGAAAAAACCCCGGGGTCGAAATAAATTCGACACCGGGGTTTAAGTGGCGGGGGCCGGATTTGAACCGACGACCTCGAGGTTATGAGCCTCGCGAGCTACCAGGCTGCTCCACCCCGCGACAGTGTGTTTTCAAATCTTTATGTTGCCATAAAGCTCTGATGTGTCGCCCACTTGTTGGGTGTTCTGTCGCACAGGCTCATTCCCTGTGCGACGGAGCGGCATGTTATCGGCATTCATCAGAATTACCAGTCACTTTTTTTGCATTCTCCTCAGTTCTCCTCGCATCGCCTCCTTTGCGGCTCGCGTGTGGCTCACGCGGCAAGTTCTGCGGCCTTGAACGATGAGAAGGGCGGGTAGTGACTGGTCGGCAGGCCTGATCAGAGCGCACTGTCAGTGGTTTCACCGAGCAGCTCACCGGCAGACTGAAGCTCCATGGCAATTCGATCGGCCAGCGTGGACTGGTCACCGGCAGAATCCCCAGGCATCACGGGCCAGGTGTACGTTTCCACCTCAAGATGAGGTGCATAGTCGAGCATCGCGACTTCCTGCAGAGCGGCGGCCAGATCAGGCCTGGTCGTCTTCAATGGCCCGAGCGATTCTGCATAAATTGGAACATGGAAGTGGACTCGCCAGCGATCCGCCTGAAGGAACTCATCGGGCGGATTTCTTAGAATATCTTCCGTGAGCAGATCGAGCCGCGATTCGACACGACCGTCGCTGAACTGAGCATAAGTCTGATGCAGATACCGAGGCTCAACGAACCTGCAGAGTGCATCGCGTCCTTCTTTGTTGTTGGCAGGATCCGGCAGTTCCGCAGCGTTCGTGATATGAACCTTGTTGATCCGAATCCCGTGCCGGAAAAACTCGCGAATGGAATGCCGGACATCTTCGAACTCCACAGCCTGATGGCAGACGTCATAGCAAATACCGATATACTCACGCACCAGCGATTCGCAATTGAGTGCCGCGGCCTGCTCAAACAGTCTGTGAAAAACAGGAAGTGTCCATTCGGCCGTTCCCGACATTTCGCACATCGGCTCAGGCTCAAGGCCCAGACGAATTTTCCGACCGGTGGATTGATGCCGCTCATGCAGGTGCCGGGCGACTCGTATCAGATTGGCAAAACACACTGCGTGGAATTCTGGTCCGTGCAGATTCATGCGGCCGCCAAGCGGCACTGTAGAAAGACTGCCCTCGGCACCCTCCGGCAGCAGCTGGCTGAGCAGGTTGGCGCATTCTTCAGTGTAGATGACTCGCGCGTGGCTGGTCCAGTCTGGCAGGTAGACCTGTTCCTTGACTCGCTCACTGTGAAAGTCACCAAACGGAAACGTATTCAGCGTGTAGCAGCAAAGATCATGTTGCCACAGAGTCTGCGCCAGAGCCTCCATTTTTTGGGGCTCATCCGTCAGTTCCCGAACGGCGCTGGCCGGCAGCCACAGACCGGCCGCCATCGGGAAGTCGAGCTTCTGCTGAATGTTCGCGGAGTGGCTGGAGAGCCCATCAATAACTTCGGCGACCGTTCTGCCAGGATGGACGTTCGTGCAATAGCTGAGCGGCAGAGAAGAAAGCGTCATTGGGATTGCTTCGTTAATTGTGGCATTGCGATGTGAACTGTGACGTTCCGATCGCGGTGTTATGCCCGGAATTCTTTTTCCAGGCGAGCCTTGATTTCATCTCGTACGCGGCGAAATTCAGACACCTGTTCTTCTTCAGAACCTGCTGCGTGAAACGGGTCATCAAAATGCCAATGCCAGCATTCGACGGACCCGGGAAAAACCGAACAGTTCTTGTTGGCGGTTGAGCAGACGTCGATCACAACATCCGGCGGCGTACCTTCGGGCGTAAGAAATTCGTAATTAGACTTGCTGGTTTGAGCAGAATCAACCATGCGAATCCGCTGAAAGGATACTGATTTCGATCGGAAACGCCACCGGAGGGCAGGCGCGATGCGGGGGTGAGTTTTTCATTCCTGCAGTGGCGGTCCGGATTTGGGGGATAAACGGGTTCTTCCTTCCAGATCTTTCGCAACGGTCTTTCCCTGCGATCTTCGCGTGCCTTCGCTGCAGGGACGCATGGCGGAGATTCGATTTGAGGACACAGGCGGCTTTCCATCGGATGTGGAAATGTCGCCTCTGTTACACGGTATATCGGTCGCGGCAGATTTCACTGCGGCACAAGGACGCAGAAGATTTCCGTGGCATTACGTGACATGCAGATCCACGTCAGTTTTTGAGTCGATCGCAGGAAGGGATGTCCATGCGAAATTTGCTTTATCTGACTGCTTTATTCAGCGTCGTAGTCCTGCCGGGATGCCATTGCTTCCGCTGCACTGAACACTACGCGGACGTCATCGACGACTTTGCTGATCATGGGGATTTTAAGGAAGGCCTCGACGACTGCTACTGCGAGCGTCTGGACGTGACTCGCTGGTGCATGAACCGGCGCTGCCCGCCGTCTCAATGCCGACAATGTCGCTGATCAGCCCAGGCTTCGATATCTGCGAATCTGCTTCATCTGCGGTCCCGACAATTATCAGGACGCCTGAGAGAGGAACGTGAGGCTAACCGCGACTCACGAAACTGACCGGCAGCTGTAAAAAGAAGACGCCCTCGCAAGCAAGGGCATCGGCATAGAGTAATCGTTCAAAGAACTACCCCAGATCCTGATGACAGTTTGATCGGAAGAGTGCGATCCAGCAGCCACACCACGGTCCTGAGAGAAAACCCAAGAATGGTGGCTGATTCGATCAACCTTCCTTTATTACTGTCACAAAGAACTAAAGCAGATTAATTTCTTCGCCCGCCACAAGACCGACAATCACGTCATCCAGGGCTCGGAAGTACCAATCGATCCCGGCGCCACCGGTCAAAGTATCTTTCTGGGCGCCGTCGTTCACGACATTCACCTTCGCCCGCAGCGAAACTGTCGGCGACCCAACTCCGGCTCTCAAATTGTCCACTCGATCGTTATACGAAACAGCCGAATTCCATCCGGTCTGCAGCGACACAAGTCGTGTCGCCAGAAGATCCACTGTTGTACGGCCAGCGATCAGGATGTCTTCCCCGTCGCCACCCGGCAACTGATCCAGCCCCAGGCCGCCGATCAGAATGTCTCGACCAGCCAGTCCGGAAAGTCGATCGTTGCCCGCATTTCCAACCAGAACATTTGACACAGCGTTACCTGTGATGTTGTCGTTGCCGGAGCCACCGATCACATTTTCCACCGACGTTCCGAGGTTCAACTTCAGCCGGCGGTTGGTGTGACTCGTCTGCGCGGTTGTGGTGCCCAGGTTAAGCGTTACTGCCGTGGTGATGGCCGAGAAGTCGAGAGTGTCTCTGCCAGCTCCTGACAGTTCTGTGATGCTGTCGAACTCAGCGGATGCCGCGGTTCGGAACACATAGGTGTCGTTCCCTTCACGGCCCAGCAGCGAATCACTGCCAGCACCACCAACGAGAACGTTGGACGCCGGGTTGCCGGTGATCGTGTCGTCGCCCGATCCGCCAGTAACGTTTTCAACGTCCAGCAGCGAACTCAGTTTCAGCTGCATGTTCGTGTAAACGGCTTGAGTGTCTGTTGTGCCAAGATACACGTGCACATTTTTTGTGACTGAACCAAAGAAGAGCGTATCTGTACCGCCACTCGAAGATTCTTCGACAGTATCTGTTTCTGCAGAGACCGCGTTTCGGAACACATAGGTGTCGTTACCAAGACCGCCGATCAACCGGTCACTGCCTGCGCCGCCGATCAGGGTGTCGTTTCCGGTACTACCTCGTAACACGTTGGCTCGAGCGTTCCCGGTCAATCGATCATTTCCCGATCCGCCTGTGATGCTTTCGATATTCGTGCCGGCCTGAAGAATGAGCGAGCGATTGACATGAACTGCCTGCAATGTGCTGACTGACAGGTCGACGGTGACATTTTTTGAGATCGATCCGAAATTCAGAGAGTCGAAGCCACCGGTGGAGGTTTCAACGATCGTGTCAATTTCTGATGTCGCGGCTGTTCGAAAGATGTAGTTGTCATTGCCGGCGCCTCCAATCAGCCGATCGTTGCCCCTGCCACCTTCCAGAAGGTCGTTTCCCGATCCGCCAATGAGTACGTTTACGGCAGTACTTCCTGTAAGCCGATCGTTACCGGAACCGCCAGTGGCATTTTCGATCGTGCCTGATGTGTTAAAGACCAAACGCCGTTTCGCGTTTGTCGTCTGCGCCTGAGTAGAACTCAGGTTCACAACGACCGCGGTAGTAATGGCTGAGAAGTCGAGCGTATCACGGCCACCCGCTGCAGCTTCAACAATGGTGTCCGTTTCGGCAGTTGTGGAAGCGCGGAATACATAGGTGTCGTTGCCGCCACCGCCTGTCAGCTGATCGTCGCCAGCGCCGCCATTGAGTATGTTTGCTCGGGCGTTTCCTGTGAGGGTATCGTCGCCTGGCCCCCCTGTGACGTTCTCCGTTCCAGCGATTCCTCCCATTCGAATCTTTTGGTTTGTGTGGACATTCTGGGTGCCGGTCAACGCCAGATTGAAACGGACGCCGGATTTCACACTTGTGAAATCAACCGTGTCGGTACCTTCACCGGCAAGTTCCACAATCGTATCAAGCTCTGCCGTCGCCGCGGAGCGGAAGACGTATTTATCATCCCCGGCCCCGCCATACAGCGAATCACTTCCTTCCATTCCCGATAACCAGTCGGTACCAGCACCGCCACGCAACACGTTGTTACGACTGTTGCCGGTCAGTCGGTCATCACCATGCCCTCCGATGACATTTTCAATTCCAGTACTGGTGTTCAGAGTCAGCCGCAGGTTTGTATTTACGGTCTGCACAGAAGCAAGACTCAGGTTCACCCGCACGTTTGCAGACGTCGTCAAAGAGAAGTCAAGACTATCCCAGCCGGCCGAATCATCAACCGTGACGCGCCCAAGTTGTGCATCAGCGTCAAACCGATAGGTGTCATTTCCCGCTCCAGCAGCCATTGAGACGCTTTCGATGGTACTGATCCTCAATGGCGACCCGTTCAGCTTCAGTCCGGCGTTCGACATGACGAACACGTCGTTTCCGCTCGTGCCGACAATGCGAACGGAGTCATTGCCGCCAAAACCCTGCAGCGCAATTCCTGACGCCATTGAAAAGGAGCCAAGATTTGTCGTGGGACCGCCATTGCTGGAAATCGTGGCCGTTACATTGCCGCTCGTCGCCAGACTGTTGTACTTCAGAGTGAAGACATCATTGCCGTTTGTTCCCAGCAATGCCTTTGGAGCTGCAGCCGCAGTGCCAGACAACATCGCTCGACTCTCACAAGATTCCGTGCATACGAGACGCTGAAAGCCCCTGCTGCTCCGACGCTTTCCGCTTCGGGAAAGCATTCCAAATGGCGACGGCGCACCGCCACTGAGATATCTGGCCAGTCGATTTTTGAAGTCCTTCACCATGACCTGTGCTCCTGAAAACAGCAGAAATAGTCTCGCCCTGAATGTTCGAAATACCGCGCATTTCAGCAGCTTTTCAACGTCGTAACCGTCTGCCACATTTGCATTTAGTACCCAAGTCCCATGTTAAAGCAGCCCGTTTCAAGGTGCAAATGGACCGCGAGGCTGGATGCGGTAAGAGGGGAATATGGGTAAGATTCAGTAAGTGCAATGAGAAAATGTCCACGTCGAACGAGACGTCAGAAGGGTGTTGCGCCCAAAGTGCAGACGATGCCGAGAGGTTGCTCCAACAGCACAAGCATGTCTTTATGCAATGATCGCAAACTGAATGTGCTGTTTTGGCGCACGGCGCGCAGGCTGCCCACGATAGCAGCGTGGAGCCTTTATCGCGTTCAACCCTCAGCGAGCGGAAAGGCGCCGAATCACTCCGCCAACGAATCACTCAACATTTCGTCGAGACGATCTTGCACGCTGCAAATGTTAATTGCAAAGGCATGCAGGCAGTTTTTCACGGCTTCAGTTTCTGCTTGTCGAGCCGCGAGGAGCAGAGCATCTTCCAGACGCTGCTCAGCTTTGACGACTGCCTGCAGAAAATGGCGGACATTCTCCTGCCGGAGATCATCTGCCGCGCCCGTCCACATTCGCTTCATTCTGGTGACATCGCGAGGCAATGTGTCGGGAGAAGAATCGAGGTAGCCGAGCAGTGTGGCCAGTTCACGGCACTGGGCATAACGTTGAGATGCGACGACGTCTACAAACGTGGTCAGATCCGCACCCAGACTGACCTCCCGCGCGGCCATATAACCACGCAGGCTTTCCAGACTGAGTTTAAATAGTCGACTCAGCATGATCTCGGTCGACGAGGGCTCAGACCGAATTTTATAGAATCTTCGAGGAATCAATCGCAATGAAAAGCTGTTTGCCAAAACATATCGACTGGTCGGAGAAGTCGTCACCATGCTTATTCTTCTGTCAAGGTCCATCTCGGTCGGATTTCAGGCGGCACCGTTGCCACAGCGCCGCCCGCTCGAATGGCAAGTTGCGTGCCAGTGTCCAGGTAGCCACAGCGACAGAAGCGAGTTTTTTGTCCCGAGTCTCAGCCCGCAAGCCCCGCCAGTGCTTCCACTAATCGTAGAACTTTTTTGACACGGACAACGGTTTGCTGCGACGACGTCTTCCTGCTGGATAATAATTCAGACTGTTGGAAGAACGACCAAAAACCAATTTCCATGTTTTTATCGTTTGCCTTCGTAAAAAAAACCTGCTCTCGCGGCGGCGATCATCACGCCTGAACAGGCAATTCAAGCTCCAGAGAATGCCCTTCCTTCTGGTGTTCATTGGCATCAGAAAGAATCGGATAGCCGTGCCTTTCAAAGATTTCTCGCAATTGAACGGAAACCTCGGCCGTTAACTCGGGCTGATCTTCGAACACATTTTTTTGATACCGCTTCAGTTGCGGTTCTTCGGCCTGCAAAATCTGGCGCAGCTGATCGAAACCAGGCAGGCTTAACTTGTCGTAAACCTGATTCATTTCTCCCACAGGATCCTGCTCGAGGTCCTCAAAACGTACTTCGTGAAGATTGCCCTCTGGAATCAGATGCCTGTCGCGTTCATAAGCTTCGAAGCACGCCTGATAGCTGAGAATGATCTGGCGTTCGACATCCTTAAAAACCGGTCGCCCGAGTCCATTTTCGCGGATCATTGTTTTACGAAGATGCACGGCGGAACGGAAAACGTCGTACGGGTTTCGGTAGATATAGACGAACTTCGCATCGGGAAACATCTCCAGCAAAGTTTGGATGCGATACGTATGCGAAGGCGACTTCATGATCAGCCGACGTCGGTGACGCAGCGTAATCTTCTTCATCAGATGCAGCAGACAGTCCTTCCATCGCTGCTGCTCATTCTTCGGCAGCTGCGCCGGGTCGAGCGTCCTCCAGAACTCTTTAAAATCCTCAGGCGTTGCCATGAACACGTAAGGAGAAAGCAGTGACATGATGCACAAGGCAATTTCATCTTCCTGAGGCGAGTCCCAGCTGATCTGCACATTGTCCATCGGTCGCGTTTTTGGAAGCAGCCGGGCAGTGGCTCGGGTCGCGAGATTTTCGGTCAGCAGAAAGTGCCACGGAAACAGTGTCTGATACAATCCTGGTGTCACACACTGCGAGTCGCGACTCAGAAGACTATGCAGCAGCGTTGTTCCGCTCCGCCAGAATCCAAGGACGAAAATCGGCGGAGCGGTCAGCTGGGTTTTCTCTATGGCCCGACCATAGACCAGCGTCTCCAGAATCGACATGGCCGAATTGTAACAAGCCATTCCCGGCAGCAGGGCGATTCGGTTCCAGCGAGACCAGTCCATTGCTGGCTTTGACTTAAGTAACTGAAACAGCTCCCGCAGTCGCATTCCGTGCCAGATCACCAGGCCTCCCTGTGACGACTGCTTAACGTTGGCGGGTCGAGAAGCTGAAGTGGTCATACGAAAACCTTTTTGTATTCTTTGCGGCTCAGAAATCCGTCTGGCTCGGTGCGCATCTTTGGAAGCGTCGTTTTTTTATCCCTCCCTGGGACGAGCGTCGAATCCCTCAGTGTCTGCTTGCGACAACTTGTAACAAATTAAACTGCGATCCACCGAATGCAGACAGCAGGTGCGGTCTGCCTTTTTGTTTTTCGGAGCGATTTTCGTTAATCCATTATTTCAATGCATCATCTTGCGTCTCTTTCGCGGCAACTCAAGATAAAAGCGCTGAAGCTCGTGCGCTGGTGACCAAAAAAAGGCCTGTCCTGCGAACTATTCATTCGCGGGACAAGCCTTGCATGCGGGCCGACGACGGCATCCCTGCCATCATCGTCTTTTAGCTCATAATCGCCACGGGCAGGCGGATTGTGCAGTCTTTCCGTCTGATGCTTTCTGAACAATGAAATTGAGTTCCCTTCATCAGCCGGACGGCGTCAGCGTTCGCCCTGCGTGGTGGTCTTGAGCCCTGCGGCTGATGTACTAACTCCAAATCCTGTTGGGCACGCGGCACTAGTTGTTCCGGTTTCGCTGAGACTCGGGCTGAGTCCGTTGCTCTGCGCCCCCTTCGGAGCCGTCCAGTTTCTTCATGATCTGTTCAGCCTGCTGCTTATGCTTTTCTGTTGTTTCAGCACCCTGAGCAAAAACCTGAGCCAGCTCATCGGACGCATGACGCTGCAGAACGGTCAGCTTGGCTATCATAGCACCATGCTTAACAATCTGAGCCCCGATGAAGCACTTGTCGGCATCAATGCCCTGTTTGCCCTGCATCTCTTCACGCGTCGCCCGCAGACATTCCTGAGCGATCTCACGCTGCACCTGAATCAGGTCAGGCAGATCATTCTGGGCCTGATGAGCACCCTGTGAGTTTTGGTCGTTCTTGTCATTGCCCGTGGTCTGACGATTCTGATTCTTCTTGTCACGATCTCGGTCATTCCCGGAAGTCTGGCGAATTCCAGGGGCGTTCGCAGATTTTTCCCCACGTGCCTGCTCGACTCCCGAACGGTTGTCATCGCCTCGAGCCTGGCCGACTGCGGCCCCGTGCTCAAGTTCCTGAGACGCCATCCCGGGAGCAAACTTTTCAAGGCTGCTGAGATAAGTCTGATGATCCTTGATCAGCATCGCTGCAAACTGTTTCGCTTCTTCGTTCTGCAATTTGTCCTGCGCCATAGTGGCAAGTGCGACTTCTTCCTGGTTGTCGATTGCCACGCTGGCAGCCATAACATGGTCTGCATTCTGCCATTGTGCGTGGTCACCGGCCTGACCAATTCGAGCTTTCTGCTGATCAGCCCGTTGGCCCGGCTGATTTTCATCAGTCTGACCCCGCTGACGAGCCTGCCCCGTCTGGTTATTGCCGGCCTGTGGTCGTTGTGGATTGTCCTGGGCGGAAACAAAAGCTGCACTGAGCATTGCTCCCGCGATCGGCACAACTACCATCTGTCGAATCTTCATCTCCCTGCTCCTTCTCTGTTTTCTTTTGGCGTGTCTCCATATGTTTGAACGCTGGCAGCTGAGACAACGTGTCGCACGCGCAGTCTGCCGATCTCGCAAATCCGATGCCGATTAGATCGGAGGCGGGAAATACGTGAGAGGGGCGGCGGGGAACCAGAAGGGCGCGGTGGCAGACCAGCGGTTGCGGATTTGTGCAGGGTAACTTTCGAGACAGGACAGAGCGGCTGGCTGAAACATTCGCACCGTGAGAGAGGGGACGCTGGAGCAAAGGCGGTATGAACGCTCGATAAAAACGGGGGGCGTTTATTTACGAGTTACCGGCTCGTCTCTGACCCTGCGTCAGGCATTCGTATTGACTTTGGACGACGACTTTGCACCACGGCGATCAAGTGTTCAGGCTTCAGTCGCGTATGAAAAAAAGTGCGTTGAAACAAATGGCTTAGATGGTCTTGAACGGCACAGTTTTTGCGAAACCAAAATTGCATCGAAGCAGTGAATTGTTTCGCGGGCTTCGCAGGCCATCAATCTCAAACCAGTGCCCCGGCACTCACAGGAGTTACTATGGATCCCAGAACGAACCGAACCGTGATTGGTATCTTTACCAGTTGGGACAAAGCCGAATCCGCAATTGATGAGTTGCTGGACGAAGGGTTCCTCGACAGTGAAATCGGCGCCGTGACACGCGAAGGCGATGGAATCTCAAATCGCACCACGCGACGTAATCGAACGAAACTCGACAATGAAGAAGATGACACCGACGACGCGGCCTCCGGTGCTATTACCGGGGCAGCAGCAGGTGCCGGAATTGGTGGCCTTATCGGGCTCGCCGTATTGAGCGGAGTGGCCCCGATTATCGGACCTGCGCTGTTTGCGGGCACGCTGGGTGTTCTCGCATCAAATGCCGCCGGTGGCGCCGCTGTCGCGGGAATTATTGGGGCTCTGACAGCTTGGGGAATGTCTGAAGACGACGCTCGGTATTACGAAGGCGAGATCGCTGCGGGCCGAGTCATCGTGACGGTGGCCGCAGGAAATCGCGCGGAGAAGGCACGAGCCATTCTCGGGGCTCACGGAGCGACGACTCGCGATGCTGCCGTCTCCGCAACGGCGTACTAGAGGTCGTTCCTACGTTGAAATTGCGTTTGGCTAAACAGCCGCGGAAGGTCAGGTTCCGGAACTTTCTTTGTAGCGGAACGCGTCGAGCGTTTTGGGGGTTTGCTTAAAAAAGGCAGGCTTCCGAAAGCCTTGGCGGCTTCCGCTACAAGGGTTCCCTCCTACATTGCTCAGCCTGCCTGCAGCTTATTTTCTCTTTTGATACCGTCCATTTGGGCTCACCGCTTCCGACAGAAAATCGTCATGGCAGAACCACAGTCCCAGCCGAACGCGCCGTTTCCACCTCAGCAGCAGCAACAGCCTGGGCTGGAATCGAAGATGTCGCCCAAACCGCGTTACATGGCCCCTCTGTATAGAGGATCCGGGAAGTTGCAGGACCAGGGAACGTTAATCACTGGTGGTGATTCCGGCATTGGCCGATCGGTGGCTGTGCTCTTTGCGCGTGAAGGTGCTGACGTGGCCATCGTGTATCTCCCGGCGGAACAATCAGACGCGGAAAGACCGCACGTGCGATTGAAGGGGAAGGCCGAGCAGCACTGCTGATTCCCGGGGATGTGACGAATCCCGACTTCTGTGAATCCGCAGTAGCAAAGGTGATTGAACGCTTCGGGCGGCTCAATGTCCTGGTCAACAATGCGGCCTATCAAATGTCACAGAAAGGCATTGAGGACATTTCCATCGAACAATTCGATCTAACCTTTCGCACCAATATCTACGGCTACTTCTTCATGGCCAAGGCGGCTCTGAAACAGATGATCGCCGGCAGCAGCATTATCAACACCGGGTCAATTACCGGTCTGGAGGGACACAAAACTCTCGTCGATTATGCGGCTACGAAGGGAGCCATCCATGCGTTTACGAAATCGCTTGCCCAAAACCTGGTTGAACGACAAATCCGCGTGAACTGCGTGGCGCCGGGCCCCATCTGGACGGTTTTACAGCCGGTTTCCCGGGACCCGCAAAAGGTTGCCGAACACGGTCAGCATACACCGATGGGGCGACCCGGTCAGCCGGAGGAGGTTGCCCCTGCATTCGTGTTTTTCGCCTCCGAGGCGGATTCCAGCTACATCACGGGCGAGGTGCTGACTCTGCTGGGTGGCGAAACGACCGCCGCCTGATCAGCTGACTGGCTCAGTGATCCGCTCGTCCCTGGCATTGATTCGCTTGTGGACCCCTCGCGCGCGGTGGGGCGACACGGCTTTCGAATTCACGCGAAACTCTACTTTCAAATTCGCGTGACGGAATTTTTTGCGAGACAGAACAATGGCCGACAGTAATCCATGGCAGGACGTCAGTCTGATGCGTTTTCCTTCCCTCCGCGAAGACATCACCTGCGATGTGCTTGTGATTGGCGGCGGAATTACGGGACTGACAGCCGCCTATCTGCTGCTCAAGGCCGGTAAAAATGTTTGCGTGATTGAGCGTGATCAACTCGGGAGCGGTGAGACGGCTCATACCACGGCCCATCTGACGTGTGTAACCGACCTGCGTCTGCATCAGATTGCGAAGACGTTTGGAAGGGACGGGGCGAAGCTGACCTGGCAGGGCGGTGCGGCGGCCATCAACACTATCGAACGCATCGTCTCTTCGGAAAAAATCGATTGTCGCTTTCGTCGCATTCCGGGCTTTTTACATGAGTCCCTGTTATCGGACGGCAGTACTCATGAAAAAGAACGCGACTCACTGCAGGCTGACTATGAATTGGCTCAGGATCTGCATTTTGAATCGTCTCTAATCCCTTTGGTCGATCTGGTGCAGAAGCCTGGGATCCGATTCGCAAACCAGGCAAAATTTCATCCGTTGCTATACCTGTCCGGACTTGCTCAGTCCATTCGCGAAAGTGGTGGTTCGATTTTTGAGCAGACAGAGGCTACGGATTTTACTGAGAACCCGCGGCACATTACGGCCAACGGTCGAAAAATTAGCGCCGAATATATCGTTGTGGCGACTCATGTTCCTGTGATGGCAGAGGCAAACCTCATTGCCTCGACTGTGCTGCAGACGAAACTCGTGCCGTCGTCAACTTATGCTGTGGGGGCTCTGATTCCCCGTGGCAAATATCCGGAAGCTCTTTATTGGGATACCACTGATCCTTATTATTATTTACAAATCGACCGAGGGACAGAGTCCGACTACGCAATTTTCGGCGGCGCAGATCATAAGACTGGCCAGGTTATTGACACTCACGATGGCCTGCCGTTTATGGGTGAAACAGCAACTAACCAGTTTTCCGCGACCGGCTACTCCGGCAACGGGATGACATTTGGCACCCTGGCCGCGATGATGGCCTGTGATGCGGTTCTGGGGCGGGAAAAGCCCTGGAAACAGCTGTTCTCGCCTTCTCGGAAAACACTGAGCAGCGGGTGGGATTATCTTAAGGAAAACTTTGACTTCCCGTATTACCTGCTGAGAAATCGTCTGGTCGGCACGGACTCAGGTTCAGCCGAAGATATCTTACCGGGCGAGGGCAAAGTTCTGATGGTCAACGAGCAACGAGTTGCCTGCTCACGGGACATCAGCGGTCGCCTGCAAAGCGTATCGGCTATTTGTACCCATATGGGCTGTGTGGTTCATTGGAACCCGACGGAAACGACGTGGGATTGCCCGTGCCACGGATCCCGTTTTGCCACTTCCGGCGATGTGCTCGGGGGCCCTGCTAAAGATAATCTAAAGCCCGTGGAAATTCAGGAAACTTCGGACGCTCGATGAGCCGGGGTGATTTGCGTTGGCGATTTCTAAACATTCGCGAAGTTCAGTTTTAATCGGCGATAAAAACAGTTCTGACACAGCATTTGCTGGATCAGGGATTAGGCGGCTAAGGCCGAATATTCGTTTTGAGGTTTTGATTAAAGGAATATGAAGATGGCAATGGAAACTATGGGAAGAATGGGATCAACCGAATCGAAGCATCGCCCCGATCGCGGATTGCAGAGTTCCGCGGACCGTCATTCTGAAGGGCCAGTGGCCAAAGCGATTGAAGAACAGACAGCAAAATTACCGTCGGATGTTTTCTTATGGGCTGCTGGCGCGTCGATTTTGGCGTCACTGACGCTCAAGATGATGGAAAAAGATCATCGTGCCCTTTTTGTTGGACAATGGGCGCCCACGTTCTTGCTGCTGGGTCTGTATAACAAGATCGTGAAAGTAGCGGGCTCGGATCGCCAGACACCGTAAGTTGTTTTCCGGGACTTGAGGATTAGCATGAACCGCAGGCCGGGACTTCTGCATCCGGTCGTGCGGTCAGGGCGAATGCGAGTTGAGCATTATCCGAACAGGACTCTTGCGAAGTAGTCGGTGTCCCATGCTGCGACCAGGCGTTCGTTTTTGGGACCGAGGTGTTCTGCCGATTTGATATTTTCAAACTTGTGTGTCTGGTTCGCAATTTGCTAAAAATGTTCAGGAGCGGTGCGCTGTTGAGAATCTGAGAAGGTAATCGAGTTGCCGCTGTGGACGAAATCCAGCCAACTCCGGCACTCCCAAATCTGCGTGATCGCCCGGTCTTCGATCTGGGTTCACCAAAAAATCCACGATTCCAGACTGCGAAACAAAGCAATCGCCGGCTTAGTCACCAGGTTTGACGATACGGGCTTGCAATACATTCAGGAGTATTATTCGCTTTTTTTTGAGCGGGTTTTTTTTATGACGTCATGCCGTTGCTGAGATGCGAACTGGCTTGCGGGAGCGGTGGCCGTGGCGAATCCCACGACTTCCTTTTCGGTGAAAACGCCTGGATGCTGAGCGTGAGCATCGAGAGTCGGAATCAGCGCTGCTCCTTCACGCACGATACGAATCCCCGCATGATGATGGCCGTGAATGCGACGTTCATGAGACTTCGGCAAGCGGAACCAACGCTCGAGATTCAGGTTGTCATGCGGATAATCGGTCAGTTCGGCACCGGCGAACAGGCCGACTCGAAATGACGTCATCATCTTCGCCATCGTGTGGTAGGTTTTGTCATCGGCGAACGACTGAAGCTCGGTAATCTTTGCCGCAAACAGTGGCTCACGATCGGCCAGTGACATGCCATCTTCCACCGTTCGGATCGAAACAACTTCACGCACTTGAGCCGTGTAACCTCGCACGCGGGAACAAAGTTTCCTGCTGCTCCGCCACGCCGCGATCGATGAAGCCTTTGAGTCGATCCAGCAACGAGAACGCGGGACCCGATTTTCCAGACACCGCAATCCGCGATAACGACTCCTGCACATCCGCCAATGCATCGACCATTCGAATCCCCGGCGGGTTGCAGGGATCGCCGTGATTGTCATTCAGGATGCCACGCACAGCACTGCAAAAGTCGAGCACGACAGCGCCAGCATCACCTGCGAGCGACGATCCTGCCGCAACAGCATCAACCGAATCGATGTTTGCATCGGATTCCGTCTTGTGGGCCTGCTGTGCTTCCAGCACTTCTCGCTCCAGAGCCCTCAACCCCTGATTTTTGCTCGCATTTTCTTCTTCGCCGTGCTGTCGAGGGCCAGCACCGGCTTGGCCAGATCGCGAAAGAAGTGGTTCACGCAGAAACGATGCGGAACGCCCGGAAACATGTCTGCAACGCACTTCACAAAGGCGTCCTGTTTGTCCGAGATCCACAACACGACTTTCAGTTCCTGGCGGTCAGCGATCTCGATGGCGCGGTCAAACAACTTTCGAATCTCGTCGGTCGCTCCGGACAACAGCAGTTCGGCAAACCACACGCGATTCTGAGTCACTTCGCGAACGACGTAGAGCGTCTCATGCCCCTTCTCCGGCTGCAGCCCGTCGATTGTCAGTACGATCTCTTTAGTATCGCGATAAAGGGTCGTCAGTTCCTGCGGATTCTGATGTCGCGCCGCAACCATGTTCTGATAAGTGGCAATATGATCTTCAATGGCATCATCGGACAATTGGAGATCGTAAGTGTCTCTCAACTCATTGCGAATCTGAGGCACCGACCAGTGCCGTGAAAACCGTCGCTGACCGATCCAGCAGAAGACATCCCAGCCGATTCCCCAACGCGGCATGGCAGAACCAGATTCCTGTTCCGCACCGTACAGCGTCATGTGTTTACACCGTTCATCGCCACACTGCACGAGCCCCACGCTCAGCCGCAGCGGCCCCTCCAGCGTCAGAATACTCCGCGACCGACGACACCGAACATGCATCCGTTTTCCGCACTCCGGACAGGTTCGATCCTCTCGATCCAGAGTCAAATCACGTACCGCCCATTCTTCCACTCTATGCCGCGACATGCAGGATTCCTTTCCTAAATGAAGAAAGAAATCACCCACATTTCAATAAAAAAGCCTATACCATTTTGCAGCAACGAAGCGGACCATTGCGTAAAAAGGGGGCACTGGGATTTACAGGGAAAGTAGAATCTCCCTTCATTACACTCTTAGGACATGCGGAAGTACTAAATATCCACACATTACGAATTGGCGTTAGTTGCGGCATCGCCGGGGGTGTCTGGCAATAACGTCTTTACCCACTGCGTTTCTGTGTCGCTGAGTGGCGGTAACATTTCGCGGCGGTAGCTGAGCGAATAATCGTAGCCTGCTTCATCATAGACGGTGTCGAATACGGCCTGCATGTCGAGCGTCACTTCGCGATCGCCGGGGTCGAGCGGAATCGGGATCACGGGGAGACGATGGTTCATTGGCCATGCGTAAACGGAAAATGTACTGCGGCGGGTGGCACGACGAACTAATGCAAAGTAGTCGCCGGCTGGAAGTGGTTCCAGCGTCGGCAAGCGTTCGCCTCCGCGCAGCAGGTCGAGCTCCACAAGATTGGTGGCGCTTTGAAGGACTTCCTGACGCTTCGTCAGATACGTCGGGCGTCCACGAGTTCCCGCCCGCTTGTTGAAGGGCGACAACAGCTCGATGATGGTGACCACTGCGGAAGAATCCAGTCGCCGAATCACCAGATATTTTTCTTCGACGTCAAACGACATCGGCACCGTACGTTCGACCGGTTCCAGCGTGGCCACCGCCGAACCAGATCCACGTCTGGAAAATCCAAAGTCGTCCGGATTGCGAAGAATGGCCACGTCGGGGCGAATTGTTTTCACGTCGTCCAGCAGATGTTCCACGTAGACTCGACGTTCCGTCCGCACGGCATAATCCGGGCGAATTCCTGGCAGTAACTTCACTGCCATTGTGGTAATGAATCGAGAATGAAAATCTTCCCATTCGTCACCTTCGAGGAACGGGTCCATTCCGGGAAATGGTGATGGCATAACAAGCATCCGGTGAAAGGACAGGAAAGCACACGTTGTTGACCCGCGCTACCAAACGCTCGACATGACATGTCAAAGCCGGATCCTGGCATTAGCCGACGTCTGATTGTACACAGACGATGGCAAAACGACAGCAGATTACTTACGCAGCGAGGGATGAAGGCCGCAATACGCGTCCGCTGGCATTCGTCACTCGGAGAATGATGGTTACTATAATCGCAAATCGACTGCCATCGGGGCATCGCCCCGGGTAGCCGGAAAATTTCCTTTTACTATGGCTCGGATGCTCACTTTTTCAGGACAATTGAGCGTAGAATTCTGCTAATCTGTGGTCTGGTTCGTCGGCTGATCTGCACAGAACTCTTACCAGGACGCGATCCTGCATGCGAGATCCAAAATCCTGTGGTCCGGAATGGACACGTCGGCATTTGATCCAAACCGGAATGACAGGGGTGCTTGGTTTATCGCTGCCGCAGCTGCTGGCCGCGGAACGATCGGGCACTCCTCAGGGTCAGCCAGCCGCAAAGCGAGTTCTTGTGATTCTGGAACAGGGAGGATTGTCCCATCTGGACACCTGGGACCCGAAACCAGACGCCGTCATTGAGCACCGCAGTCCGTTTCGTCCAGTCTCAACGACCGTGCCTGGTATTCAGTTTACCAGCCTTCTGGCTCGCACGGCGCGTGTGGCTCACAATCTGGCCGTTGTGCGTTCGATGCACCACACCAAAGCCGGCGCCGATGCACATCCCAATGGAACTCAATATGCATTGTCAGGAGTTCATCGCAGATAAATCATCGCTGCATGGAATGGATCGTTTCTATGAGCAGGCCTTTAACAGTCTGACCAGCCAGGAGGTTTCGCACGCCTTCAATCTGTCTGCCGAATCCGACAAGACTCGTGAAGAGTACGGGCACGGTCATCGTGGTTCCTGTTATCTTCTTGGGCGACGACTGCTGGAAGCGGGAGTTCGGTTTGTCACCGTGGATGTCCGCTGGCCTTTGACAAAAGAGACGCCCGGCGGCTTCAATCTGAACTGGGACCACCACGACCTGATTTATACTCCCGAATCATGCGGCACGGTGCGCGACAAAGCCGGTGGTGAGGGACGATACGGAATTGGTCACTGGGTCATGATGGGCAGCACCGATCAGGCGTTTGCCGCACTGATTTCTGATCTCGACGATCGCGGCCTGCTGGACGAGACGCTTGTCTGTTTCATTTCCGAATTCGGCCGAACGCCGCGTCTGAATAAATTCGCCGGACGGGATCACTGGACGAACGCTTATTCGATCGCCTTCGCTGGCGATGGTGTTCCTGGCGGGCAGATCATCGGGGAATCCGATCGAGACGGTGGCTATGTGATTTCGCACGGCTACACGCCGGAAGATTATGCCACCACGGTCTACGAAAAACTCGGACTGGACCGTGCAAAGCCGCTCTACACATCCACCAATCGCCCCGTGTATTTTGGACACCTCGGCCACCCGATCAGCGAGTTGTTTTGACCCGTACTGACTCGGCGGTGCGCTGGTCCTACCCAACAAGAAGCTGTGGATTGTGGGACTTGACAAGGCGGGGCAGCGGCGGAGTTTGGATTCATTGGATTCAGAGGAATTGGACGCAGGCAGAAATTGTCCATCCTTTATTTCAAGAATGGACGCGCGGCGACCGATCACACAGCGTTAATTTGCGGGCATTTGGGTCGAAATCACTTAGAAGCCGGCATGTTTGCAGCTGAAATTGCAGATTTCAGAGCTGCGGGAGAGTGAATTGAAGCGGAAGCCGGAATCGCTGTTTGACGATTGTACCCGGGCTCGATATCCTGCCCCGCTTGAAATTTACGGGACCCTTGTGGGGTTTCGCCGGGTTTTGGTCACCCCCGGGACGTGTCAGGTGGCGTGTTGCGTGTCGAATAGCGATTTTTCGTTCTTTGACATTCACACAATTGTTCTGTCCGAGCCCCGAAATCGGGTCGCTCGCTGTGGCATGCCGCCACAGGCAACAGGAGATCGGCAATGGCTGAGATTGTAGTGAAAGATATTCTGGATGCTGGTGTTCATTATGGGCATCGCTCCAGCCGCTGGAACCCCAAAATGCGACCGTATATTTACGGTCGTCGGAACCAGATTCACATTATTGACATCAAAGAAACCATTCGTGGTTTGATCCGCGCCAAAAAGTATCTGCTCAAAGTGGCGGCTCAGGGTGGTTTAGTTCTGTTCGTAGGTACAAAGCGTCAGGCGTCAGTTTCGATCGAAGAACTGGCTCAGGAATGCAAGATGCCGTACTGCACCGAGCGATGGCTGGGTGGAACGCTGACAAACTTCCGAACGATTCGTACTCGTCTGAAGCGTCTGGAAGAACTTGAGAATCTGCGTGAAACCGGGGAAATCAAGAACTATTCCAAGAAGATGCAGTCCACGCTGACTCGCGAGTACAACAAGATCTATCGCAACCTGAACGGCATGCGAGAAATGAATCGCCTGCCTGAGTGTCTGGTCATTGTTGACCCGACCAAGGAAAAGAATGCCGTTCACGAAGCACGCCTGCTGGGCGTGAAAGTTGTGGCGCTGATCGACACGGACTCGGATCCGGACATGGTTGACCTGCCAATTCCAGGCAACGATGACAGTCTGCGATCCATTCGTCTGGTGATTCAGCATTTGTCCGACGCCATTAAGCAGGGCCGCAGCATGCGTCCGGAAGATGGCAAGAAGAAGGACGACACAATGGATCCAAACGAACCAAAGGCCGTGCCTTCAATTCGTTAAGATCGCCGTCGTAATTGGGCTCGTCTCAACAGAAGCCCGGCTTTTCAGTAAGCCGGGCTTTTTACCAGAAATGCTCAGGCATGCAGCCTGCTTCGCTGCTTTCAGAAGCTCGCTTTCGCTGATCGCGGAACCAGTGGCCCGAGTACCGTGTCCTGCTCAATCTCATTGCACATGAGATTCCGGCGGGAGTTGTGCAGCCTTGAGTCAGATTTGGTCGGCTGCTTTTTGATTCACTCATTTTTCGTTAACACAAACGATCGGTTAGTCTGAAGACTCGCATACTGCGTCGATCGTTGACAAGGAGTTTCCCATGGCAGAAATCACTGCCGCAGCCGTAAAGGCTCTTCGTGAAAAGACTGACCTTCCGATGATGGAGTGTAAAAAGGCTCTGACGGAAGCCGGTGGCGACGAAGCTCGCGCCATGCAGATTCTTCGCGACATGTTCAAGAAGGTTCAGGAAAAGCGTGCTGACAATGTGACTGCGGAAGGTCGCGTGTTCATTGCCACTAAGCCGGACGGTTCTGAAGCCGCCATGGTCGAAATTCAGTGCGAATCCGCACCCGTCGCCACCGGCGAAGTCATGCAGAAGTTCGGTCAGGCCATGGTCGACCAACTGCTGAACGGACCAGGTGCAGCCGATCCAGTGGCTCTGATGAGCCAGAAAGGTGCCGCCGCTTCGCAGACGTTCCAGGAGCAGTATGAAGAGATCGTCAACAAGATCCGCGAGAAGATCGTTGTTAATCGAATTGCTCGAGTGAAAGGCCCTGTCGCTGGCTACGTTCATCACGACTACAAGACGGGTGTTCTGTTCATTGCGTCGGGCACACCAAAGTCAACGGATGTTATGAAGGACGTGGCGATGCACATCGCGGCGTTGAACCCTGTTGTGACACAGCCTGAAGAATTGGCGACAGAAATCGTTCAGGCAGAGCGAGATCGTCTGTCGGCCGAAGCTCGTGCTTCTAAGAAGCCAGAGAACATCATCGAGAAAATGGTCGATGGCCGAATGAAAGTCTTCTACGCTGAACAGGGCGTTCTGACGATGCAGGCATTCGCCAAGGATGACAGCAAGACTGTCAGCCAGGCTCTGGCCGAAGTCGGACTGGAAGCTGTGACCTACCATCGCTGGAAGGTCGGCGCTGGTTAATTGGAATTTGGATTTCCGGAACCGACCTCGGTTGGTTCCGGGATCTGTCCGACGTTCTGTTTGAACAAAGTCTGGTGACAGGTCGTGAAACGCGGCAGGCGGCCGTTATTGTTCTGTCAAACCAGCTCGGATCGTAACCGTGTCTTTCCCGCAGGAGTTGTTTGATGTCTGTGGCCAGTCTTCGTCCGGCTTATAAGCGAGTCCTTCTGAAGATCAGCGGTGAGAGCTTCTGCCGCGAAGGGGAATCAGGCATCAGCATGGCCGAGCTGGCTTCCGTCGCCGAACAGATTCGCGACGTAATGAAGAACGGCGTCCAGCTGGCGATCGTCTGCGGCGGCGGAAATATTCTCCGCGGCAAGCAGTTCGCTGATATCAGTCAGCAGATTGTCCCGTCCACGGCTCACTACATGGGCATGCTGGCCACGGTGATCAATGGGCTGGCACTTCAGGACGCTTTGGAAAGCGCCGGGGTGCCAACTCGCCTGCAAAGCGCGATTCGCATGGAAGGTGTGGCAGAACCGTTCATTCGACGCCGCGCCCTTCGCCATCTGGAAAAAGGTCGCGTTGTCATTCTGGCCGCTGGCACCGGCAGCCCGTTTGTCACAACGGACACGGCGGCCGCGCTGCGAGCCCGTGAGCTGGATGCTGACGTTGTTCTGAAGGGGACCAAGGTCGACGGCATTTATTCCGAAGACCCGATGAAGAATCCACACGCGATTCGGTACACCGATATTACCTTCCGCGAAGTGCTCGACCAGAACCTGCAGGTCATGGATGCTCAGGCAATGCATCACTGCATGGAACACAAAATTGACATCGTTGTGTTCAACTACAAGAAGGTTGGCAATATAGCCCGCGTGATCGCTGGCGAACGCATTGGTACTCGAGTCTCCAGCGAAGCCCGCGTCTGATCTCAACGGCCGCGTCTGAACCTGGAAGGCTCAGGAGCCTCGGATGATCATTGATGCACATCAGCATTTCTGGAACCTCGACCTTCCCTTTGAATACGGCTGGCTGCACGAACCTCAGCACGCGCCCATCTGCCGCAACTTTCTGCCGGACGATTTGAAGCCGCATCTGCAATCCGCGGGTGTTGACAGGACTGTCTTCGTACAGACTCAGCACGATGTCGAAGAAAATCGCTGGGTGCTGAAGCTGGCTGAAACGAATGAGTTCATCGCCGGCGTTGTCGGCTGGGTCGACCTCGCGTCCCCGGCCTGCGAAGATCAGCTGATGGAGTTCCTTGGCAATCCGAAGTTTGTCGGGATTCGGCATGTCACTCAGGCGGAACCTGATGATGATTTTATCGTGCGGTCCGACATAGTTAGCGGGCTTCGGATTCTGCAGAAGCATCAGGTACCGTTTGATCTGCTGTTCTTGACTCAGCATCTGCAACACGCGGCCACACTGTCCGGGCTGTTGCCCGAATTGCCGATGGTGATTGACCACCTGTCGAAGCCAAAGATCAAGAACCAGATCACGGAAGGCTGGGCCAAAGATCTGCGCAATGCGGCCCAGTATCCAAACGTATTCTGTAAGCTCAGCGGTATGGTGACGGAAGCTGACTGGAAAAACTGGAAGCCAGCGGACCTGAAGCCGTATGTCGAAACCGCTCTCGAAGCGTTTGGCCCGGAGCGCTGCATGTTCGGATCTGACTGGCCGGTGTGCGAACTGGCTGCGTCCTACGAAGATGTGTTCGCCGCCTTAAAAGACATCTTGAGCTCACTGTCGCCCACTGAGCAGGCTCAGATCTTCGGTGAAACGGCCGGGAAGTTTTACGATATGAAGCTGGAATCGTTGATTTAATGACTTCCGCAAAAAAATGACTGACGCACTACGGCTGAAGAAACATGGCGCTGTCCAGTTCAGGCCTCATTCAAATTGGGCAGCGTGCCGGTGCTGTCGCCCAGTTTCTCCTGAGAGATCTCCATTCGATTGAGCATCGAAACCCACAGGTTGCTCACAGGAGTTTCCGCTGCAAAACGCAGGTGGCGACCCGTCTTTAGTGTGCCGCAACCGCCACCGGCAAGCAGCAGAGGCAGGTCGTCATGATTGTGCGCGTTGCCGTCATGAATCCCGCTGCCGTAGGCAATCATCGAATGATCCAGCAGCGTGCCGTCACCTTCCTGAACCGCATTAAGTTTCTCCAGCAGATAAGCCAGCTGCCGAGTATGGAAGGTATTGATCCGACGAATCTTATCCTGCTTGGCCACCTCGTTACCGTGATGTGACAAGTCATGGTGCCCGTCCGGAACCTCAATGAACGGATACGGTTTGTTGCTGCCTTCGTTCGCCAGAACAAATGTCATCACGCGAGTCGCATCCGTCTGGAACGCCAGAACCATCAGATCGCACATCAGGCGAATATGAGTTTCGTATTCTGCAGGGATGCCAGTCGGCACCGTGTAGTCGGGTGTCTGGATCGGCGGCAGTTTTTCGGCCCGTTCAATTCGCAGTTCAATGTCCCGCACAGAGGCGAAGTATTCGTCCAGCTTTCGATTGTCATTCGGAGTCAATCGCAGGGACAGGCCTTTGGAGTCTTCGCGAACATAATCCAGGATGCTTTTTCGTCGCGCATCGCGGCGAGCTTTTCCTGCGTCAGGTGCGGACGCAAACAGACGTTCAAAAACCAGCTTCGGATTCACTTCCTTGGGCAATGGCTGCGTGGCTGACCGCCACGACATTGTCGACGAATAAACGCAGCTGTATCCCGAGTCACAATTACCCGCCATCGCGCCGTGTTCACAGCCGATTTCCAGAGACGACAGGCGAGTCTGCTCACCGATCCGAGCGGCAGCGGCCTGATCGACAGACAAGCCGGCTCGAATATTGGTGCCGTCAGTTTTGTACGCCTGTGAGCCTGTCAAAAATGCGGACAGAGCCCGCGCATGATCGCCGCCGCCGTCACCATGCGGTCGGGCTTTGTCGGCTGTCAGCCCGCTTAGCACCATCAGTTTATTCTTTACGCCGGCCAGCGGTTCCAGGATCGGCGGCAGGTCGAAGTTTTCGCCTTCCTGCTTTGGAGTCCAGTCGGCCATGTGCTTACCATTTGGCACATATAGAAACGCCATTCGACTGGGAGCAACACCCTGCGGTGCCGCATCTTCTGCCCAGGCATTCTGAGGCCCCATCGCTTCCAGCCATGGAAGCGACATGGCAACACCAGCGCCATGCAGAAGGGTTCGACGGGCGATCGTGCGGGACGAATTTGTGCGGGACGACGATGACATGGGAAGTACTCGGTTCTTTTGGAATGGTCGAGTGATGTGCAGCAGAATTTGAAATCTCAAATCTCAAATCTCAAATTCTTTTACGCCTGCCAACTACGGCATCAGGCCTCTGCGTTTCAAAAACGCTTCGCTCGTAACAATTTGAGTCACCAGGGTGGAAAATCGATAGTCTGCGGCGGCCGTGTTTTTCACGATGGTCTCCACAACCGGCCGGTCATAGTATTCTAAGCCGCGACCCAGAGCATAGATGAGCAGCTTTTCGGTCAGACAGCGAGTGAATTCTACTTTCCGCTGCAGAATAATATTTTTGAGATCAGCGGGGCCACTAAATTTAGTTCCGTCCGAAAATTGGCCTGAAGAATCGATCTCGAAGGTTCCGTCCTGAGTTCGCCAGGCTCCAACCGCGTTGAAGTTTTCCAGAGCAAATCCGATCGGATCCATTTTCGCATGACAGTTCGCGCAAGCCGCATTGCGACGATGAATCTCCAGCCTCTGACGCAGCGAACTCGCTGCAGTGTCGGCTTCCGTATTCGGCAGTTCGGGAACATTCGGCGGCGGAGCGGGCGGTGGTGAGCCCAGGATCTGCTCAAGCACCCAGCGCCCACGTTTCACGGGCGACGTTCGCGTCGGATTGGACGTCACGGTCAGGACACTGGCCTGAGTCAGCAGACCGCCGCGACTTCGATCCTGCAGCGACACACGCACAAAGTTCTCACCCTTGATCGGCTGGCCGTCGGGTTGTTGAACTGGCTGCCCCACTAGATTGCCGTTCGTGTCGGCAATGCCGTAGTGTTGGGCCAGCGGCTCATTCAGGAATGTGTAGCCGGCATCGATCAGTTCCAGCAGGCTGCGATCATCACGTACAATGGATTCCACGAACAATTCGGTCTCCTTCAGCATGGCGGTTCGCAGCGATTGATTGAACGTCGGAAACAGCTGGCCATCGGGAGCGATAAATTCAATTCGCTTCAGCTGCAGCCACTGCAATGCAAAATTCTGAACGAGCGATGACGCCTTCGGATCGGCCAGCATGCGACGCACCTGAGCCTCCAAACTGGCGACCAGCTGATCGGACTCAGCCAGGTCCAGCAGAGTGTCATCCGGCATGGTGCTCCAGAGGAAATACGAAAGCCTTGATGCCAGCTGAAACTCGTCGAGCGGTCGAATGTCTGGACTGTCAGGAGTCTCATCCTGCTCAACCCGAAACAGAAAACGGGGCGAACACAGCGCGGCCTGTATGGCGAGTTGTACAGCGGATTCCCACTTTTCGCCGGCAGCCAAAGCCGCATCGATAAGACTCAGGGATCGGTTCAGCTCTTCTTCACTGGCCGGACGCCGGTACGCGCGGCGAAGAAACCGAGTCATCACTTCACGAGACTGCTCGGGCTGAGACTTTCCTTCGGTGCAGGTCAGCAATTGCAGATGGCTTTTTGGGCGAGTTTCCATGGGGCCATCCAAAGCCAGGTATTCGACAAACAGCTTTGTCGGCGGCTGTCCTTCCCCCGGTTTGAATTGCCCGACCATCACGCGTTGCCGGTGATCGGAATGCGGAATCGTGACTTCCAGAACGTCGGCCATTTCACGCGTGGTCGCCTTGACCTCAAACGTCTGTAGAATCCTGGCGGGTTTCAGCACGTTCCCGGCGATCGCCGCCAGCTCCTCATCGGAGGACGGTTCTTCCAGATCCGGACCGTGCAGCAGGATGGCGACTTTTATTGGAACCGCAGTCGCTGGATCTGCAGCGTTGGGAGCCGTGCCATACACGCGAGTTCGAAATCGGTACTCACCATCTTCCCATTTGTAGAGCGTATGCAGCGGCCCGACTTCGATGCCTTCGGTCCCGTCGCTGGTCAGGCGTCGAAATCCGTCTTCAATAAGTTTTGTTGCCACATCGCCGGAGGCCGGTTCGGTATAAACCGACGACAGATGTCGCTTCACAACGTCCGGAGGATTGGGCACGATGGCCTGTTCCATAATGGATTCAGCGGCTGCGAGGTACCGTTCCATCAGCACGGGAGACAGCGTCAGCACATCGCCGATGTTGTCGAAACCATGCCCGATATCGTCCGATGGAAAATCCTCCGTCGGGTCAAACGTGATCCCCAAGAGATCTCGGATGGTGTTTCTGTATTCCACGCGATTTAACCGCCGCATGGTGACTCGTCCCGGATCCGGCTTTGCGTTGCGGTCGGAATAATTGAACACCGCATTCACATGATTCACAAAGGCTTCTGCTTCTTCGACGGAGGGACGCAGTTCGTCCGGAGGAGGCATCTCACTGGACGTGATGAGTCGCAGAGCGTTCTCCCACGGCTTCCTCTGGCGAACGACGGAGCCGGAGTCGACGGCTGATTCCAGTGACAATTCCGCTTTTGCTTCCGGGCCACTGTGACAGCCAATGCAGTACTTTTGTACAAACGGCCGCCCGTCCTTCTCAAAGTCAGGCGCCTCATCCGCGGCGACCCCAACGGACAGCAGGCCAAGAATGGTAGTCAGAGAGATAAAAATTTGCATGTTGCACTGTCATCCATGGAACAGGAAACGCTTTTGCAACCAGCAGGCTATCCGATGCAGGGAGACATTGTGAAGCGCATTTGTGGATCCATTCACCCTTGCCCTTTTTACGGTTCAGTCGGACCCTCGCCCTCACTGCCGCATTTGGGCTTTGGGGCTGCGTTGGGCTTGGGACCCCGGCAGGGCCGTTCAGGATTTTTGTAGCCGGATTCGTGAGAATTCGGACATTCGTCATGAAGCTATTCCGAAGTCTCACGACTTCGACTACGAACCCCCGCCTGTTTCCTCGACGAAAAATCCTTAACGGCGTTGGGGTCACTGGCGGCGAACCAAAGCGACACTGTCAATCGCCATCCAGGATAAAGACACTTCGCAGATGACGGTGGCTTATCTGCGCATGGGCTGATCTCGTCTATGGTCCCCAGTCCCAGGTCTGGCGTTTGACGGAATACCTTTCCTGAAGACCTGCCCGGCTGCCCAATCTCTTCCCAATATCGGCAGGGATGTCCAAAACGGGAAATCGGGGGTCTAAAATGGGGGGTGGAATGCGAATCTTACGTTGAACTTCGCATGCGGCGCAGTGTCCATTAGACTTCGAACGGATTGCTGATCCTCATTTTCCTCATTTGCATGTTCCGGAGATTGTTCGATGGCGCAGGTTGCCGTGTCAAAGAGTCAGGCCATCATTGATCTTTTTGACCAGTATGTCATTCCTAATTATCGCCGCTATCCGATCGCCCTGGTGCGCGGTGAAGGTTCGCACGTCTGGGATGCGGACGGCCGGCGTTATCTGGATCTGTTTCCGGGCTGGGGCTGCAACATCCTTGGGTACTCCCCGCCAGGCGTGGTCAAGGCGATTCAGGAACAGGTCGCGCAGCTGATCCACGTCCCGAACACCTGGTACATCGAGCAGCAGGGACGGTTCGCCGAATTCCTGTGCACTCGCAGCTTTGGAAAGGCGTTCTTCTGCAACAGTGGCGCAGAAGCCAACGAAGCCGCCATCAAACTGGCTCGTTTGCACGGGTCGGCGCAGGGACGTTTTCGGATCATCACCTTCGAACACGGCTTTCATGGCCGCACGTTCGGAGCGCTCACTGCGACGGCGCAACCAAAGTATCACGAAGGCCTGGGCCCGATGCTGGCTGGGTTCCGTTACGCCAAAATGAATGATCTCGAAGGCGTGAAGAGCCTGATCGATCATGAAACAGCCGGCATTTTAATCGAGCCGATTCAGGGCGAAGGCGGCGTGCGAATTCCAGAGGCCGGTTTTCTTCAGGCCCTGCGTGATCTGTGTGATGAGCGGGGACTGCTGCTGATGTTTGACGAAGTTCAGACCGGCATGGGCCGCACGGGGACTTGGTTCGGCTATCAGCAAACAGGAGTTCAGCCGGACGTTTTGACCATGGCCAAGGGCATTGCAGCGGGCGTCGCCTGCGGTGCGATGATTTGTCGGGACGAGTTTGCCGCTGATCTGCGTCCGGGGATGCACGCCAGCACCTTTGGCGGAAATTCACTGGCGATGGCCGCGGGACTTGCGACCGGTCTGACCATCGAGCGTGAAGGAATTCTTGAGCATGTTCAGCAGCTGGCGGAAGAAGTACGAACGTGGCTGCTGGCTTTGCAGCAGCGGCTTCCGATCATTCGCGAGATCCGAATTTGCGGGATGATGATTGGCATCGATCTGAACATCCCGTCGACTCCTGCGGTCGCAAAGTGTATGGACCGCGGTGTTCTGATTAACGCGACTAACAACACTGTCGTTCGTCTGTTGCCGGCGCTGAATGTGACTTCAGCCGATCTGATGGAAGGTCTGCAGGTCATTGCAGCAGTCCTGGAAGAAATGGCCAGCGAAGGGGTCTGAAATCTGAAACCGATTCAGATTAGACTAAATCTCACCGGGCTGTAGTGGATCTCGCGCCATGGTCACCGTAAACACTGCAGCGATTTTTAACCAGATGCCTCGGGCAACGTACGACTGTGAAGCCTGCTTCAGGAACTTGTCGATGCTGAAATCATCTCGCATGCTGGTCATTGCTCTGTGCTCAGCCATCGGACTGTTTGCCGCGGCTGCTCTCGGCCAGGACGTCGATCCCGCTCAGAAACTAGCTCAGGAAGCCCATCAGATCCTGCAGCAGCCTGAAGCCGAGCAGGACCTAATCCGGCTGGTTCAGATTGATCTGGCTCTGTCGGATGAACGAAGCGAGCTGAGCCACTCGACAAGTCGGCAAATTCTGCGGACCCTGGCCGTCTCTGACAATGTCACGGCGATGGAACACGTCCATTCGGTATTTGAAAATGAACCTGAGCGACGCAATGCGGCTGCGTGGGCTTTGAGCGAATCCACTTCCCTGCGTCCAGTCGACCTGCAGGACTGGCGTTATATGGTCCGCTCATTGATGGTCGTGCAAGGTGACGACGCGGTGTCAGTGATGAAAGCGTTGCAGCGATTTCGACCGCGAGCCAACAAGCCACAATGGGTGCGTCAGGTGATTCTTATCGGTCTGCCGTTGAAGCCCGATCAGCAGGCGGCCGCAACGAGTCTGCTGAAGCATTGGACGGGAATGCCACGCGGCAAGGCCGAATGGACGCTGACGGAATATCAGGAATGGTTTGTCAAAGAACACGCCGATCAGCCGGCACCCGTTTGGCCTGTGGATGCCGAAGGACGCAAATGGACCCTCGCCAGTATGGGCGAAGAGATTCAAAATCTGCAACCCACGTATGAACTGGCCGCGGCCGGTGCAGCAGTCTACGTGAAAGCCGGCTGTCAGAAGTGTCATCGACGCGGCAAGGTGGGAGAAGCTTTTGGGCCTGATCTGACGTCGCTGGGATGGAGACGGCAGAAGAGTGAAATCCTGCTGGCGATTCTGTTTCCATCCCATGAGCTGAACGAAGAATATCCGACCGTCACGGTGGCATTGAAAGACGGACGAACATTTTCCGGAGTGATGTCGGCAAGTTCCGCGGGGACGTTCAGCGTGATTTCCAGCACCGCTGCGCGTCAGGAATTTCCTCGCGCGGATGTCGAGCAGATCGTCAATCAGAAAATTTCGAATATGCCCGAGGGAACTTTGGAGCCGCTTACGCCGGATGAGATCAAAGCGTTGTTCTCGTTTCTCACGTCCGTCGAAGGAGTTTCTCGTCCGCACGGCGATGAGCTGGAATAAGCACTCACGCACAAGCAATTGGGCAGAAATCGTTTAACCGTCAGCCGACAGGCGTACGATGATAACTTCCCACGTACGCCTAACGGCTAACGGTTAAACACGGTAACTTTTGCATGGGTGCTTAACTCATAGCTGAGGCATCGCAAAGCACGGCGCGTCCAGATTTTTCGATTCGCTACATTCGTTTGAACGGTATTGCACCTAAACTGTGACCGCGGACCGAGATTTTGAGCGGCGCACTTCCAGGCCCGCCAGTAGTCGAGCTTGTTCGGCGTCGGTCAAGGAAATGCGGCCCGAGGCTTCGAACGGCTTGAGCTCGGCGGCAATCAGGTCTTCCTTCAGTTGAATGCCTGGGATGCTGCGAGTGATATGTCGCAGAGCAGAGGCCGGATCTTCGCAAAATCCTTCGTAAGTGATTTCGATCCGTCGCTCAGTCGGGATGTGCTGCAGTTGCTCATCCAGCTGACCTTCAATCTGAACGATCTGATCGCACACGTCATCGACGTAGCTCAGCGGATCGACAGCGGTGTCGGAAGAATGACTATGCAGGCCCCAGCCGACCGACTTGTCGCCCTGCACCTGTTCGCGAGCTTTGATCAGCGACTGCGCCACCAGCAGCGGGTTGCGTCGCACAACAACGAAGCTGGCCTGTGGAATGACTCGCCACAAAAGATCGAGGCAGCCGGTGTTGCGGTTGTTCTTGTTCAGAAATGGTTTGCCGAACGTGTTGCTCCACGCATGGAAGAATTGTCGCATCGCGTGCTTTTCGGGTTCCGTTAGATCTTTGCGAGGCACATAGCGATCATCGCCCAGCCATTTGTTCCAGAGACTGAATCCATCGTTCGGTCCATTCAAACCGGCCGTCTGTCCGTAGAAGTTATGAAAATCCGCGGACGCTCGCTGCGGCAGCCATCGCAGCATCCGGCTGCTGGTAATCGGCGACTGTGGAAACAGGGACGTCATGTTGGTGACGTAACTCACGTCCAGATAACGGGCGAGTGTCTGATACACCAAAGTCGTTCCGCTGCGAGGAGCGCCGACAACCAGCATCACAGGCAGATCGGATGCTGAGGCCGATGTGATCGAGCGCGCTTCTTTGCCTTTCAGAATGGCATCCATCGGCCGTGCTGCAATTCGCAGAGCTTCATGGAACAATGCCGCATAGGCCGCTCGCTTGCCGGAAGTCAGCATGCGAAAAACAAGACCAAGCGGGTTCTGAAAATTGCCTGAGGGAGCGATCTGTGCGGCCATCAACGTTTCCTGCCCATGAACTTCCGAACTTCAGTCGACGGGCAATAGTGCCCACTTCGATTATGACAAACGGCAGCCGTTCCGTGGCATCAATAGCTCAAACCGATGGCTCTGGCGGTCATTTCCGTTGTTGGTCAGCAGATAAGTACCGGCATGTTGCACCTGGGCAACATACTTCAGGGCCTGCAGAGGCAAAAAAACCGGACAACCGTCAGCTAGGGATTGCCGGGCACTTTGTCAGGGGCTCATCAGCGTCAGCGAACGGGGCTCAATTTCGATTAACAAAGGCAGTGAGGGCCCGGGATCGCCATCGCACTGAGACGGAAGGCGCCGCTCGGGATCAGCCAGGCGGATGCTGAGCGATGTGGTGGTGAAGCGCGAAACTTCATCACTTCGAAGCGGGAGTCCGAGCCGCAGCTTGAACGCATGCCAGAAGATCAGCCAGCGAGTCTGCCCGTGAAAGGCTCGGACATCCAGAAGGTGATCGTCGGGCTTCGCATCGATTGCAAAAGGAAGCCCGAAGCCGTAACGAGGCACATTAAACATCCGGACACGGAAACCAAGCTGACGCAAACGGGACGCAAGAATTCGCAATTCCCCTCGTCCACGCCCCGATCCGGACATCGGGTTGCGCTGGATCACGACAAGAGGAAGAGGCTGTGTTTCTGCCGCGACGTGCACTGGTAACTCGCTCCGGGAGGAGGGGGCAGATTTTAGATTTTAGATTCTAGGAAGCAACGCAGGCAATCAACTCGCGCAAAGTCTGGATCCTCCAGACACGATCGCTGGCTGCTGGTGGCAAAGCGGCCTCCACAGCGCCCGGCGGTTCATTGCGTCGATCAATCCAGGCCGTCGGCATGCCGGCCTGTTGTGCGCCAAGAATGTCGTTATGAGGATCATCGCCGACAAACAAAATTTCTTCCGGTGAGCACTGCGTTCGCTCACACACGATCTCAAAAAACTGACGAGCCGGTTTTCGCCAGCCCACCTCGGAAGAAATAATGCGTGCGGAAACAGGAGACAGCTCGGCCAGTCCATCGCAGACGGCATGCAATCGCCGATCGAAGTTTGAAGCAAGGACCACCTGCAGCCCGCTGGACTGCAGCGATACAAGCGCTTCGGCCACGTCGTCATAACAACGCCAGTTGGACGGTTGGGCAAAGTGACGGAACAGAGCCTCAAAGCACCTCGACTGGCGCTCAGGATCCGGCACCAGTTCGGCGATCAGGTCATACCAGAACTGGCGTTCGGAATCCTCGGTTGTCTGCAGATTGCCGTCACCGGACCGTGCGGCCAGACGTCGACTCAGCACCGCACGGACTGCGGCGGGATCCACGGATTGGCCGCTCAACTCTTGCAGAATTTCACAGTAAGCTGCGGAGACTGAGGGCATTGCGTACATCACGGTCCCGACAGCATCAAAGGCAACCACTTTGATCGAGCGCGCGGGCTGGCTGCCGAACGGGGGGCTCTGGATTGGCAACGACATCAGGTTCTCCAGACGCAGACAAGGCCGCAACACGAATTCCCTGCCATTATGTAGCGTTCTGATTGTTTGCAGAACCCGTCTTGACCTGGAAGTGAAAACTGAACTGTAATTCCCCACAAAACGGCTTTGCGAAGATGATCCCACAGGCCTTACGGAACCCGCCTCGGCACACACGATTTCATGTTTACAACCTTTGACAGGTATTTGCTCGGCCGCCTCATGCACACGTTTGTCGTGTTGTTTGTGTCAGCCTACGGGTTGTATATTGTGATTGACCTTTTCACCAACATTGATGATTTCCAGGAAAATACGTCATCGAACTTCGAGCTGTTGACTCAAATTGTCATCTATTACGTTTATCGCGCGTCTCAGTTTTTCGAGATGGCTGGGCCGATGCTGATTGTGGTCTCGGTGATCACGGTGCTCGGACTGCTGCGAAAGAATTCCGAGATATTTCCAATTCTTGCGGCCGGTATTCCCGCTTTCCGAATGCTCAAACCGTTGCTGTTGGCCGCTGCGATTCTGAATGGTGCACTGATCCTGAATCAGGAGCTGATCATTCCGAACATCGCCGTGCAGTTGCAAACTCCGCGCGGCAGCAGAGTGGCTCAGGTGCAGAAGGTGGAAGCGGTCTATGACTATTCCAATTACCGCATTCATATTGACGGTGAACAGGTTCTGATTGATTCAAAGACACTCATCGGCGCAAGCTTCGGGGTCACCGCAGCGGACCTGTGCACACGAGACTGCTGGCTTACGGCAGAAAAAGCGCAGTTCATTCACAAGTCGGAGAACAGAATTCTCGCCAGGCCTCAGTCTGGATGGCTGCTGCAGAACATGCAGGATGTTCTGGACGAGACGTATTTCACTGAAGAGGGGCGTCGGCGAATTATTCCCTGCAACAATGGGAAAGACGTGTTTATCGTTTCGGATGTCAGTTTTGATCAGCTGTATAATCGCGTCCGTAATGTTCAGTATCTGTCGTCGCTGCAGTTGATTGAAAGAATTCGCAATCCTTCCACCGGTCCGAGACCCCTGCTGCGACAGAGTATTGCGCTGCATACGCGTATCACTCGGCCGTTATTGTGTCTGATCAATATCGCGATTGCTCTGCCGCTGGTGTTCAGAAAAGAATCCCACAGCCTGATCACAAACATGGCGGTGTGTGCCGGCGTTCTGGGTCTGTTTTATGCTTTCGCAGAAGGCAGTTTTGCCTTGGCAGGAAAAGGTCTGCTGGCCGCCGATATGGCTGCCTGGCTGCCGGTCATCGTGACAGGCATCGCCAGCACATGGACCTCCGGACTCGTTCAGACCTGAAAGCATTTTTATGACACTCGATCAACTGCTGCAGCAATACGAAAAGGGCGCCGACGTTCTCCGAGCGGCTGTCAGTCAGGCCAAAGAGCATCAATTTGCCCTGCATCCGATTGCCGGCAAATGGTCCATTCAGCAGGTGGCTTGCCATCTTGCCGACTTTGAACCCATTTATGCCGATCGAATGAAACGCGTACTCGTCGAAGACAATCCGACGATGTTCGGAGGCGATCCGGATGTGTTCGCGGCTGGCCTGCAGTACGAACATCGCAATGTGTTTGAGGAGCTTGAACTGATCGCCGGAGTTCGCCGACAGATGGCTCGCATTCTGCGCCATTCGGACGTTGAGGATTTCCAGCGGACCGGCGTTCATTCGGAAGCCGGGCCGTTGACTCTTGAGACGCTGCTGGAACGTGTGACCGGCCACATTCCGCATCATGTGAAGTTCATTCACGACAAACTTGCGGCTCTGCAGCGGTAGCTGGTTTGTCCGGCAGACAAATCAGAATGGCCGCGATCAGAGCAATCGTCAGATGCGTTTCATTGATGATTCGGGAACGGTCATGAAGAGTCATGAACTCCTGAGTGCGTGCCTTACCGGGCGGCGTAATCAATGTCTGCAGCGGCTGATAAACCCACTTGTAGTCGACGACAGCAATCGCCGTGGAAAGCAGTGTCAGGCAGAAGGCTGCAATCATTCGCTTCCGCAGACAGCCACGCTGCAGTAGCGCCCCCAGAGCCGTTGAGACCGTCGCGATGCCAAGGCAGCCCCATCCAAACAGGTAGTACAGCGGGAAGCGAATCGTCGCCAGCTGATCTCGAATCACGGAGTCAAACTCCGAGTACGTTTGTTCGGCCACGCTGGTGATGACAAACAACATCGCGCCGCCGACCCAAAGACTGAGCGACAGTCGTGCGGCAATCACACAGAGACTTCTGACAATTTTGACAGGGTTCAACACGGACTCGATTCCTGATCTGGCAGTTGGCTGTGGTCAATTGAGAATGATTCCGGGGCCGACCGATTTTCAGTGCCGCCGGCTTGCTGAGAATTTGGGAGACAGAACGGTGATAAAACAACGTCAGGTGATAAAACAACGTCAAAGGATCAGCATCGCGTCACCGTAACTGTAAAAGCGATACCGTTCTGCAATCGCCTGTCGATAAGCTTCCATAATCAGTTCATAACCTGCAAGCGCAGCGACAAGAACCAGCAGTGTGGAACCCGGAAGATGGAAATTTGTCAGCAGACAGTCAACGGCCTGGAATTGAAAACCCGGCTGGATAAAGAGCTTCGTGCGTCCCTGCCACGGCTGCAACGGCATTCCGTTTGCCGCTGCCGCTGATTCCAGTGTTCGCACAGAGGTTGTGCCAACTGCAACGATTCGACCGCCGCGCTGACGAGTTTCACCAATGACTCGACTTGTTTCGTCCGGCAGTCGGCACCATTCTTCGTGCATCAGATGTTCGGACAGATGGGACACGGTGACCGGGCGGAAAGTTCCGATTCCCACATGCAGAGTCAGCTCGGCCGACTGCACTCCTTTTCGGCCACATTCCTCCAGCAGGCTTTGTGTGAAATGCAGCCCGGCAGTGGGCGCAGCCACGGCGCCGGGTTCTGAAGCGAACTGCGTCTGATAGCGTTCGCGATCTTCTTCGTCCGCCAGCTTGCGGCCCAGGTACGGCGGCAGCGGCAGGCTTCCGAATTCTTCCAGCAGCTGGATCGACGGTCGATCCTTGGATGGCGACACAATCCAACCACCATCGGGACGTTTTTCCACCAGCGTAAGCACGAGAGAATTCTGTGCGGAATGTAAATGGCTCGATTGTCCCACGTCCTCGGAAGCAGCGGCGTAAGCTGGAATGACAGTCAATGTTTCCCCGGGCAACAGGCGTCCGCGAGTGTCTGAGAGAATGTGCCAGCGGCCAGGCGACAGCTCCTCCACATACAAGCCTTCCCAACGACCTCCGGTGGAGGTTCGAAAGCCAAACAGACGAGCAGGAAGTACTTTCGTGTTGTTAAAAATCAGCCGGTCGTTTTGATTCAGCCACTGAGGTAACTGACGAATGTAAGAATGCGTGATGGAATTGTTCTGGCGGTTCACCAGAAGCAGCCGTGACTCATCTCGCAACGCCGTTGGTCGGGATGCGATCAGGTCCGAAGGCAGCTCAAACTGCCAACTGCTGAGAAGTTGAAGATCGGGAGGATTCATGAAGCTGTGGTGCCTTTCTCTTTGACTCGCTAATGTAGTCACATTCGCTGCCGGTCTCGATCACTTCGACGGGTTCCCTGCTCAAATCTCACATCCCGCAATTTCTCATGCCAGAATCAGAACCAGCTTCACGACGACGCCTGACGATGGCTATCACCGAGCTGGATATTGGCGGAGCGGAAAAGGCGTTTGTAAAGATCGCGGAAGGACTGACGCAGCGGGGCTGGGATGTGCGAGTCATCAGTCTGCGGGATGCCGGACCGATGGCCGAACCTTTGCGGGCTGCCGGAATTCCCGTGACGGCTCTGAATGCCGGCGGATTTCTGGATGTGCGAGCCGTCTGGCGAATGAAAACGGCACTGCTGGACAACCCGTGTGACGTGCTGCTGACGTTTTTGCATCAGGCCAATATCATGGGACGAATCGCAGGCCGCCGGGCCGGGATCCAGTCGGTCATCTGCGGCGTACGAGTTGCAGATCGCAGATGGTCGGTGATCATTCCCGAGCGGTTGACGTCAAAGCTGGTCGATCAATACGTGGCCGTCAGCGAATCAGTCGGAGGCGTTCATCGTCGCCTGTGTCACATCCCGGCCGAGCGAATGATCGCGATTCCGAATGGTGTGGACGTGGGCGCTATTCGAAAAGTGGCGGCCGTCGATCGCAGTTTGATCGGATGTCAGGCGACTGATAAAATCGTGCTGTGTGTGGGACGATTGTCGCAGCAAAAAGCACCCCTGGATGTCCTGCACGCCGTTCAGAAGATGCGGCGGCAGTCGGCAGTCGGTTGTCGTTCACTGAAGTTGGTTCTTATTGGCGACGGGCCGCTGCTGCCTGAATTGAAACGTTTCGTTGCGCTGCACAGTCTTCAGGATCATGTTCGGTTGCCAGGCTGGCGTCCGGATGTCTGGGGAATCATGAAAGCATCGGATCTGCTGGTCCTGGCCTCCCACTGGGAAGGTCTGCCGAACGTTATTTTGGAAGCTCAGGCGGCAGGCTTGCCAGTGGTGGCTTCCGA
>Ga0209702_10001671_pt1 | contig 41447 bp, 54 predicted proteins | sample FRY01_FD_187210 | JGI IMG/M metagenome (GOLD analysis project Ga0209702, IMG submission 187210) | Freshwater microbial communities from Lake Fryxell liftoff mats and glacier meltwater in Antarctica - FRY-01 (SPAdes) (version 2) | ecosystem: Environmental > Aquatic > Freshwater > Ice > Glacier...
ATGTAACATTTGCACTGCCGTCAAAACTGGACCCGCCGATGGTTCGGGGGGTGGCCAGAGCCGTGGCGGTGCCTGCGTTGCCCGTAATCGTGGTTTGATCTCCGGTGTTCGTGCCGCTGCTTGTGCCTGAAAATGTTCCGCTCTGCGTGGCGAGCGTGCCGAGGCCGAGCGTGGTGCGAGCGGCAGAAGCATCTGCATCATCAATTAATGTGAGTCCATACCCCGAAACTGCGCTGGACGCCAACCTTGAGGTGGAGTCTACGGCGTTGACGGTGATGTTCGCGCTTCCGTTGAATGATACTCCGTTGATCGTGCGAGCGGTTAGCAGGGTGGCCGCCGTGGTGGCCGCGCCAGAGGTCGCAACCGTGTTGTCGCCGGTGTTCGTGCCGCTTAGGTTGGAACCTGTGATCGTTCCACCGGCATTCATTGAACCTGCCACGCCTACGCCGCCCGCTACAGTCAGGGCTCCGGTGGTCGTGTTGGTGGATGGGGTGGCGTTGCTGATCGTTGTCACGCCGGAGAACGCGGTGGCCTGCGTAATAGTGCTCGGGAGCGAGACCGTAGGAGTGGCTCCGCCCCCGCCCACGACCGTGATCTGTCCCGCGGTGCCGGTGACAACAGTTGAGCCTGAGCCCGAAAATTGAACGAACGTGATCGCCGTCACGTCAATCGTGCCCCCATCGGGGGACGAACAAACCCAACCCGTAGTAGACAACGTCGTTCCGCCCTCGACGAAAACGAACGCGTTCGGGACTTCCGACCAAGTATCCAAATCCCCCGCACGGGCCCATGCCCCCGCCGAGGCAACGTAAATTCCATTCTCCTCGTCCGCCGTTTGGCTCTTCACGAGCACGCGGTTTGTGGCTACAACGGAAACTCCGTCGACGGTCTGTGCTCCGCTCAACGAGATGTTTGCCGTCGTGGCCGCGACTACGCTCGGCTTGGAGTCGAGCCCGATGACGTTTACCTGTGGATTTGTGAGTGGCATGGTATTAAGCCTCCTTGCAGGTAAAGGTTTTTCCGCCGGTAGCACAGATCACGTTGATCGACCCGAAGGGGGCCACGAGAGGCTCATACGCCCCGCCGTTTGCAAAGATTTTGACGCTAGGCTGTCCAGCTACGGCAGCTGTGCCAAAATTGATCCACATATCAGTGTCTGAGTGGTTCTGAAAAACGAGATAACGACGGGTGTTGAGGGCCGCAGAAACGACCTGACTCGTTCCGCCAACGGCGATCGTGCCAGATTTGTCGATGAAGGCCGCGCCGAGCAGTTCGGCCACGCGCACGAGGATGGATTTGGTGCCCGCGAAGAGCGCGTTGAACCAATTTAGAATCTTCCGCAACAGGTCGTTGTCGGAGTCACGCGTGCGGTAGTCGAAAGGGCCATTTGGGTCAGCCATGGTAGTGAAAAAATAATTGTCTTTGGAGTTTGCCCGCGTTGTGCCAGCCGACCCCCCCGTCGCTCAGAGTATACGACAACAAAAAGGGCCGTAGGGGTAAAACCCGTACGGCCCTTTGAAACTGTCAGACTACCTTACAAGCCGAGGCTGGTAACGGGGCAGGCCGAGACGCTCAACGACAAGCAACGCTTGTAGAGGATCGGGGTGACCGCCGACGGACGCACGGGCTGATATGCCCGCGTGATCTCATACTTGTGCCAGCCGAAGTCGCCATACATGTTTTCACAGTTGTCGAGCTCGTAGTGCCATTGCAGCTCGCCCATGACCAGCTGGGGAGCGAACTTGAACGACCCTTCGCCAACGTAACGCTCAGGGACGAGACGCTTGAAGGAACCGGCTCCGATGAGGAAGCCCACCTCGAAAGCGGCCCCAACCCAAGCTGGGTTGACGCGAGCGGCGGTGCCGTTCGTGGTGGCCACTCCAACGAACGGCTCCACGAAGATCGGCTGACCGCTGATGTCCAGACCAGAGGCACGGAGAGGGCGCTGGTCGATACCGAAGCTGATGCCGCGATAATTACCAAACGTTTCCCAGCTGTAAGAGGTGAGGGCACGCTCGCCGTTCTTGAACGAGCCGGTCGTCAGAGCGATGAGAGTTTCCTTGACGCCGAGTTCCTCACGGAACGCCTCGATGATGTCCACCGAACCGATGAACTTGTAGTGGGCACCGTTGGTGCCGTCCTCGAACATTTCGTCGAGGATGGTGTCCTTCTTGTAGCGGGCCACGGCGTGGAGCGCGTTAAAGGAGAGCTGTCCGATGTCGGCCTCGGGGAGGTTCTTGTAAGGAACGTCGATCTGAGATTCGCCACCGTTGAAGCCGCCAGAGAGGCCGTAAATGGTCGACAAACCGGCCACGTATTTGGTGCCCGAGCGGTCGTGGAGCGTCGCACGAACGTCAACGTTCATGTATTGCACCATCAGCTTCTTGAGCGAATCCTCGGCCATGCCGTAGGAGCCCTTGTAGGCCGCGAAACCGTTCTTCACGCACACCTTTGGACCGATGCCGCGCTTGGAGCCGAGCGAATAGGTGTATTCGGTCGTGGCGACGTCGTCCTGCGAGTCCACCGGTCCGCACAGCGTGGCCGTGGTGACGAAGGTAGGACGCACGAGGGAGTCGGCCGGGAGGGCCTGCTCTTGGACAACTGAACGAACGGTGTCAGAGACACCGGAAGGGAAGACGCCTCCTTCGAGGACGTTTACCCATGGGGAATTGTAGGCCAGAGCCTTAGCAATTTGACCGAGAACGCGGTTAGTGTCCTTGGTAGCGAGTGCGCGGGCCGCGATGGGTCCGAAACAAACTGAAGTAGCCATAATGAGAGCCCTAGAAAATTATTCTCGTCGTGCTTGGGCACGGCAACGTCGAGCGGGAAAAGGCGAGCACAGAATATGCCCGTCAACACACTTTCCTTTGCCAGACCAGCGGCTCGGACGATCGTTAGGGTCGATGGAAGCGTGAGCGGTGCAACCAATTTATGCTCGTCACAGTATACGTCGAACGTATCTCGGCGGCAACTACACTTTGCCCAACCCGTGTTTTTCCCGCACCAACCGACGTCCCGAATCGTCCTTGATCCCGTGGACGAAGGCGAGCGGTTCCCGGGGCGGGAACAATTGCTCCATTTTCACGTCCACGTGCCGATAAAAATTGGCCATCTGGGAACTCTTCCACCAGTGGGGACGAAATTTCTCGGCGAGATAAACGTCCCAGCCCATCTGCGGAGCCGAGCCTTCCAAGCCCGCCACTTTCAGGCACAGCGTCGGGTGAAAAACGAGGTTGCCGTTGACGTGCCCGTTGATCCCCCACTCTTTTTGCCACGCGCCCATCACGAGCTTGTTTTGAGCGAGCGCTTGCTTCCATTCGGCGTCGATGAGGTCGAGCCAATCGCGCTTCAGGGGAACGATGTCGCTCTCGATGAGCCACACCGCGTCCGTTTTCCACTCACGCTCGCGGTGTTTTTCGGCCGCCAACATCAAGATGTCACACGCAAGCCCGTTGCAGCCCGCGGGCCATCCCACTTCGCGCCGTCGACCCTTGTGGGGCTTCATCACATTAAATTTCTCGGAGACGTGGCGGACCGTCTCGGGGTCGGGCAGCTGGGCGTCGAAGCGATACGCAAAAAGAAACTGATGCCTGTCCTGCTTCTGGAGCTCCATGTCCGCGATGAGGCGCGACGTCTCCATGGCCCGATCGCGGTCGCCGTCCCAATACTGCATGCACAAAATCATCGGGTGTTGAAGGGCCCGAAGCACGTCTGGCCGATGTGGCCACACACCACCGACAAATCAACATAAGATTGGTGTCCCGCCTGTCCTGCGCGGATGCCAAACGTCTGATCTTCGCCCTGTTGGGTGCGCGAGTTCTGGAAATCGAGGGCCTTCGTCTCTGCTAATTGAGCGTGAGTGTCGTTGAGCAGCTTCTCCACTTGAGAGAGGTCGAGCTTTCCTTCCCTCACTTGCTCATATGCCACTCGAATCGTGTCGGAGAGGTTCGCGATGCGCGTCACGGCGGCGTCGTTGGCGTTTGTGAAGTAATGCCAGCTTTCGGTGGGGTGTTGGGGGGCCAGATTGGGAAATTTTGCCCTCACGTCCAAGTACACCTGACGGTTGACGAGCAACGCACCGGTGGCCGTCCATCGAACCGCCCGAAGCTCGTCACGGGGCGCGTCGTGGGCCCGTTTGTTCTCGGCGAGTCCGTCCGGGGTGCCCATCATGGCCTCGTAATACATCGCCTTCCCGCCCGCGCTTCGCCCAAAATAGAGAGCCCCCACGAGCGATTTGTTGTGGGAGAGGAGGGAATTCAAAATGTGCTTGCCTGCGTATTTCTCGGGAAAATTGAAGCCCGTGAAGTGGTTGAACCACCCCGCGTTGCCGAAAGGGAACACCATGTCGTCGTCGGTCCAAAATGACCACTCAACGCCCGTCTCCAAAAATTGATCTGCGAGCACGTTACGGGCGTGATGAATAAAGGCGTCGTTGTGACGCATCAAGGCCCCCATCGTGCCTCGGTCGAGCAGCCCAAGGATTGAAAAGTGCGTCACGGGATGAACGGCCTTGTAGAAAGGCTGCAAAATTACAACCTTTCGGCCCTCCCAATCGGCGGACTTGGTGGGCCCGTTCGAGGGTCGCTCGAACACCTTTTCGATGGCCGCAATGGACGGGGTTTTTGACCCGTTGCGCCACTGCTGCACGAGGAGCTTGGACACGCCGAAGAACTCGGTGGCCGCTTGATCTCCCAGCTCGACCACCTTCAACTTGACGACGTTCGTGAGGTAGCTCATCGGTTCTGCATCTTCTCCCACTCCGCGTCCATCGCGCTCTCGGCGTTGGTGTTGAAGATGTCCATCTTAGGGCCCCCGTCGGAGGCGCCCTGCGCTCGGGCGGTGCGAGAGAATTTGCCCGCCTTGCGAATGTCGGCGAGCTCCTGCTCGAGGGTTTCCACTCGGGTCGTGGCTTCCTTCAGTTGCCGTTGGTAGCGGGGAGCCAAGACGCCCGTGAGGGCGAGAATGCTGCGCATACGGGAGCTGTCGTTGGAGAGAAACCCGAGCAACATGCTCTGGGATTCCCCGGCTTCCTTGTTGTGGGCTTCGAGATCGGCCCGTTCCTTCGGGGACGCCCCGTCGGGGATGTCCTGTTGGGTGAGAAACGGGAGTTGCGGGAGCAGCGGCTTCAGGGTAGAGATGGCCTCCGCAACAAATTGTTCCTTCGTTCGCTTCGGGGCGTCGGCTCGTTCGGCGTTCAGCTTTACGGCGTTCGCTTTCACCTCGGCGAGCGCGGCCTTCCGGTCCATGTCAACGTTTTCGTTGTCAGCGATGCGACCGTTCACGAGCATCTTGTCTCGAGCGGGGAGCTTGTCGGCCCACCGTGAAATTTGTTCAACTTGCTCGTCGTAGGGCAACTTTTTCACCTGCTCGATGAGCGCGTCGCGGAGACCGTTCTTTTTGAGGGCCTCGAAGATGGTGGCGTTATTGACGTCGAGTCGGGAGCTGAATTTTTGCTGGAACTCGGGGTCCTGCTCCGCGGCGTAGGTGGCCCGGAACTCGCGGAGCTGCTTGAGCTCGGCCTCCACTTCGGGGGCGACCGTTTTCTTGGACACCTCGTCGAGTTTGATCTTCAGGTGATCCGCTTCTTTGCGGGCCACTGCCGTCTCGTCTTTGGCGGTCTGCTCGCGTTCCTTGGCGAGGCGCTTCAGTTTCTCTACGGTCGTTTTCGTCTTCTCGCTGGCGTCGGAGCGCAGCTTGATGTTCTCGTACGGGTCGACGTCGTCGGCCTTTGGCGCGGGCGGGTCCTTTTTGGCGGGCGGCGTCTCGCTGCCCGACTTGAAAAGTTCGGCGAGAATGTCGTCCCCCTCTTCGGCCGCTTTGCGCGGCTCGGTGGCGACAACCTCCTTCGTCACGGCGGGCGTCAGATCGTCGACCTCGTCCACTTCAAGGGGATTCTCGTCGGGTATCTCCGAGGCGATCTCCGAATTGGGCGCGTCGGCGTCGACCTTGCGGTCTCGGTCGGGGGTGTTGTCGTCGCGGGACGGCTCTCGGCCCATCTCTTTCAGGAACATCTCGTCCATCGACGAGCCCGCGTCGGGCACATCGTCGGGGGGCATCACAATGCCGGTGCGGTTGGCAACGCCCGCCTCGGAAGTGGGGGAGCGGAAACTTTCAGGTTGTAGTGGATCGGCCATAATTACTTGGGGGGAATGGTGAGAGATAAGAGTTCTTGGAAGGCCCTCTCGTAGCCCGCCAACTGTTCGGATTCGGCCGCACGACGTGCGGGGTCAATAGTGGCCGCGGGGCCAGAGGGCAGGGGGGACACGGTGGGCCTGCGATAAAACACCGTCCGAAGAAATAATTGTCCGGTGGGGGTGTTAAAAAACTGTCGAAGCGTGGCCGCTTGATCGGCCGTCCAAATTGGTTCGTCGGTGCTGATCTGAAACATGGTGTCTAATTAAAAAAAGGCTGGTGTGGGGCATCGGATTCCCACGGTGAGTCTGTTCATTTTCTAAACGGCCGGAGCCGGAGCTGGTGCTGTGGGCGGAGCCTGCTGGCCTTGTGGGGCCTCCTGCTGGCCTTGTGGGGCCTCCTGCTGGCCTTGTGGGGCCGCCTGCTGTGCCTGCTGTGCCTGCTGGCCTTGTGGGGCCGCCTGCTGTGCCTGCTGTGCCTGCTGGGCGATGATGGCCTGTAAATTGCCGAGCTCGCTGGCCGCCATCCGCAACTGGCGGAGGTCTTCTGCGAACGCGGCCTTGTCGGCACCGGCGGCCACGGCGGCCGAGATGTGCGCCTCCCAATGGATAAGGAGCTGCTCAAAAGCCTTCATGATGCCCGGGTTTCCCTCGGAGAGTTTTTGACCGATGTTGACGATCGGCACCTTCACGGCCTCGATGTGGAGACCGTGGTTGTCCCGCGGGGACACCTCGACGGGGTCGCCCATCGACAACAAAATGTTTTCTAAGTTCTGCTGCCGCGTCTGCTCGGCGACGACGGTGGGGTCGGGAATAGGTAGCATGACGTCTTCCGCAAATTCGGCGTTGACGCGGGCCGAGGTGGCGGCCTTTTGGAGCTTCTCTTGATCAAATAAAGGGTCCTGACGTTTCTCAGCGGCGAACAGCACGATTTGCTGTGCTTTCGCGTCCGTCCAGTCGTCAACGGTGCGCAAAGCTGGTTGATTGGCGATGAGCTCGAGCTCCTCTTCGGACATGTAGTTGAGCAGATACGCACGGGCCCCCTCGGCGTCCTCGTCGTCGGTGTCTTTGGACACGATGCGCTTCTGACAAGTGTCAACGAGCTTGCCGACCTGCATTAAAAATCGTTCGAGGATGGCGTCGCGCTTTTCCTCTTGGCGGGCCGCGAACAGGTTCACCTCCGATGCCGTGGTGCGCTCATTCCCGAACTCCTTGGGGGTGACACCGCCCGCAATCTGGTCCATGAAGGCCACGAGCTGCTGATCGAGCTTCAGGAACGCCTCGACGTTCGGGTTGGCGTTCTTCTGTTCTGAGATTGTGTAATTGGCGGGGATGAGGACGGCCATGCCTTGGACGGCGAGCGCAAATCGGTTCAGCTGCTTGGCGTCGCCCTGAATCATGATCTTGCCGGAAAGCTGGAGACGATCGACTACCTCGTTGCGAGCGCGGTCAACGGCCCCGGCGAGTTCGTAGAGCTCGCGGCCGATGCCTTTTGAGCCCATCAACTTTCCGTTCGCCTGCTGAAACGAAAACAACGACAGGACATATTTCAACCCCTTCGCGGAGTCAAATTGGTCGAGCTTCTCGAAGAGTATTTTCTTGGCGCGGCCGTCGACAACGTAGTGCGACACTTTGCCATCATATTCGGGCACGTAGATGTGATACACCTCGATGGTTTTGGAACCCGAGAGCAACGAAAGCGACACGCTCGATTCCCGAATTGCGTCCTCGTAGACGCGGAAGTCTGTGTAGGGGGACGAATGGCCTCCGCCGGTGACGGAGCGGGGGGCAGCGGCGTTGAGAGCCCCGACCGTGTTCTCGATGTCCCAGCCCGCAGTCTCCGCGGCGTCTCGGTTCTCGATGTAGGACGCCAACTCGTGGATCATCAGGTATTGCTTACCTACCCAAAGCTGACAACCGTTGACGTTCTGCTTGGTGCCGTCGGGAACGAAAAACTCGTCCTGTCGGAAGTGCGTTGGCCGCCACGAATACTCGTCGAGGTGCCCGACGGACGTGAACCCGAAGAGCGCGTTCTCCATCGACACCTCGTTCAGAAAATCCACCCACCCGTCCCAACCTCGGATCACTTCCGTAACCTTTCGGCGAAACATTTCGCTCTTCTCTTTACCGCCCGGGTGATTCTCGGGGAGCGAGGAGCTTGTCAAATACCGGGCCGTCTGAACGGCCTTCGTCAGCCTCGGCGACACCTTGTCGATGGCCGTGGAGAGGGGCTTCGTTGAGAAATTGGAACGCCAATCTTGACCCTCCTCCTTCAGCTCGGCCTGCTCATACGGCCGCTCGGCGTTATATTTCGCCATGATCCGACCGTTCTTCTCGTTCTGGTCCCGTCGAGCCTCCTCGAGGGTCGAAATAATCTGAAAAATGTGCTCTACGTTCGAGATGGCACGACGCTTCGGCCTCAACGTTTTAACGTTAAGCTCTGGCGCGTTGATGGTGCCCCCCGCAACGCCATCCGAGGCTGGCGGAATCAGTGCGTTGCTGGAGGAGACGTCTGGGTATGCTTGGTCAGCCATTATTTATAGAGGGCGAGGAGAGTATACGTCACTCCGTGACGGGTGGCGTGTCTAACGCAACTTGTGCGGCAGCTTCAGGTGCCGCTTCGGGGGCAGCTTCGGGGGCCGGAGAGCTAAGGGCCGACACCCACGCCCGGATGTTCTGTTCCAACGCCCCGACGGTGGAGCTGTTCATGATGATGACGTTGGCATCTTCCTTCGTCAGCTCGGTGTTGTCGGCCACCGTGGGGTGCCCGGGACGTTCCACCCAAGCGACGAGCGTGGGAATGCCGAGCCACAGCATGCGGTCGCGCACCTCGGACAGCTCCAACCGGCGGCGGACGCCGTCGATGGCCCGATGCCCGGTGAGGAAGAGGACGCGCACCAACGTCGACGGGGTGCGATAGTAGAGGGGCTCCTTCTCGGGGCGCGAATCGACCAACGTCAGCGTCCCGATGTCGCCGCACATAAAATTCCCGAACTCGATGAGCTTGGGGCGGAACGTTTCCTTGTCGATGGCCCGGAGTTCTTCCTCGGGCGCGTCGAGGTGCTTGGCCATGATGCCATAGATGGCGTCAGAGCAAGAGGCCCCGCGGAGGCCGGTGAGGTTCGAAAATATCTTCCGAGCTTCAGTTTTCCCGTGATGGGGAGGACCGATGAAAATAATCATCGGGGTCTGTGGCTTTACCATTTCTTGAGTGGGCATGATTCTGATGTGAGTAGGGTTTTAGTTGAGACGAAACAGGTGCATTCCAGACACTGGTCGCTATCTTGAACGTAGCGATGACATGCGTGGCAGATGGTGGTGCGGTGGAGGTCTTCCTCGGCGGAGACGAACGTCGGTGCGCCCTTGAAGAAGGTGCGGACGACGCGGCCGAGGGCCTTGAACGCGTTCGGGAGAGTGCGGCGGGTGAAGATCATTGTGTTTTTCGAATGGTGGCGTGGCGGACGCGATCGGCGTCCCACTCCACGATGGAATAACGGCGCAGCCAGAGGTGAGTTTTTGTCACCAACCAAGCGGCCGCCTCGGCGACGTCGATTTCCCGTTCCGCGGTGGAGAGCGTGAACGGGGTGGCGGGCATATTGTTCACGTTGAGTTCGCTGTGCTTCATGCTTGTTTCCTCCAGCAAAAAGGGGGGATCGTGCGGGCCTGCTCGGTGGTCATGGTCGGGGGAGCTTTGATCCACACGGCCGTGGCGTTTTCCTGCTCGAGGACGTTGCACGCCCGCAGCGAGGGTTCTCCGGCCGCTCTTCGTCCGGCTCGGTAGGTGTATCCGATCTGTTTGGTCGACGCGACGCACGAACTACACCCCATCCGCCACTCGACGTTCTGGGGGCACTGCCGACAAACAGCGGAGCGGCGATCGGCCTCCCCTTGGCTCACAAAATTATCGGCCACGGCCGTCGTCCGTGCGGAGCGGTAGAGGTTGGCCATCCACTGCGTCACCCGCGACGCCAACGGCACCGTGCCCTCGCCCGTCGAAAGAGTGGGGTGGGGCGCGTCGCTACAAAAATGAGGCCACCGCGTGCACACCGTGTCGAACACGTCCTTGAGCGGATTGCCGACCGGAATCTTGTTGGCGAGCCGATATTTCAGGAGCTCATCGGCCAGAGCTTGGTAGCTGTGGCTTTCGATGCGGGTGCCCTGCTCAACGTAGTGAAACCCGCCCGGGGGGACGATGTTCTCTTTGGGGACCGACATGCTACGTGCGTTTCCTACCTTCTTGGTTCCCCTCACGAGGACGCTCGATTTCAATGCCGTCCGATATGGTGGTGATCACCGCTGGGTCTTCCCATGGAACAATTTCAGCTCTCCGGTCCGTTCCACAAAGCACTGCCGATTCAACGCCGCACTGAATGAACGTGAGTAACGCCCCGTAATCATACACCTCTCGCCGCGCCGCTACCGAATCGTCTGCCTCGAAATGGCACCGAAAAACTGCTGAAAAAGGCGGAGGGGAATGCCCTCCCTCCAGTTGGGGAAGGGTTGCCCCGGCTCGAATCCCGTGGTCTTGGGTGGATGGGGGACAAGAGGTGTCCACCTCGACGATGAATTTTGCTTTCACGGGGTTAGAGCCTACGGCGTAGCACGTGCGGGAGGTGCTTCCGCCCCTTGGCGTCGACGGTGAAATTCACCCGCCGGTCGTTGATGAAAACGTAAAGGCGCGTGCTGGTTCCCGGCACCGCGAGCATCTCCGCCGACACGTCGATGGTGCGGCGCAGAGAATATCTCGGGTTGAGAAGTTCGGGGAGGGTGCGATATGGCGGACGCCCAAACGAGCGAACGAGGTCGCCGAGGCGGAGGACGATGGAGTGGGCGTTCATGAAAGGGCTCCTGCGGGGGAGACGCTGCCGCCGTCGAGCGTGTATTCATACTCGGAGGCCAGCCGTGCGTAGCTGATAAAATCTATCGGCTGGGGAAGCTCCGCCGCCCGCCAATCGAGGTATATCCCGTGTTGCGTGAGCGCCACAATCGTTCCCCACTGGGCGGGGGCCCCGAGGGAACGGAGGCTACCTTTAACCGGGGCCGTGCGATAGTTCCATGGCGTCACCGCGACCTCTGGCTTGATGCGGTAGTCAAAGTCGGTCCAATTCCAATCGGGACGGTGGGAGTGCGTCCATGTGCGCTCACGTCCCACGCCGGACACTGCCGACAACCTCATCTGAATGGGCTTCTTGTTAATGTGCGCCGTCATTACCTCAATTTTTTCTTCGGTGTTCATAGCGGAACGTTAACATGGGCGTTAACAACTCGAAAGAAACTCTTTCATAATCGCTCGATTTATTTTCAGCTCCCGCTTGATGGTGTCGGGTTGCAGGGTGGACGGCCAGACCGTGGCGTGAAAGTGCTCGGGGAGGCCGCTCGGCGTGAAAACATTTTGGGTGAACGGCTTCAACATGTCGACGCGGCTGTCATACCCGATCGCCACCGCGGGCGTGCCGTTCATGGCCGCCCGCATCGCCCCGTGGAGACGGTTGCCGATGAAAAATCGGCTCTCCGAATAGAGCTTCAGATAGTGCTCGGCGGTGGCGGGAAAATGAATTTCGTTATCGCTCCACCAACGGCGGGCCAACCGCCACTCCTCCGCGTCGTGGGCCACAAATTCAAAACCACGCGAGCGCAGCTCCTGCGCCAACGATGGAAGCCGCTCGCGCCACACCGCGGCCTCGCCCGGATTGAAGTGCGCGTCGTGGGCCCCGTGCGGCATCAGGTTGCACAGCCTGCGATGTGGCGCGAGCGTCTCCGGGGCCACCGCAAACGCGGCCGGACAGATTGATTCTTGGATGCCCGGGTGTCCGGTGGGCTGTCGGCTCGTCACCTTCCACGCTCTGGCCACCGTTTCGTCCATCGCGGCTTGGAATTCTTCGGGGTCGTGAAGACCGCCCAGCCCCACCACCGGACCGGCCCCGAGCACCAGAAAATCGTTCTTTCGATCCGACACCCAGCCCCGGATGAGCTCCCCCCACCAGCCGATGCTCTGGCTCGTGGAGACAGAGTTATTCCACCACAAAGGCATCCCGCACACTATCACCTTATCGAAAGGCTGTGGCGTCATAATTTCCTTCTCGTTCTCTTTTGAGATGCGCACTAATTTGACGTTCGCTGTTCGCGAATCGCGAATGAGTCGCTCGACGCCCAATCGAATAAATTGGTCGCCGGGGTTGTCCATGCCGCCCGTGGCGATGAGCAAAATTTTCATCCTCGGTATTTTTGTGGACCTTTCCAGTCGTTCCAGTCGCCGCCGTATCGTGCCAACCAAAGATGGGCGAGCCTGCGGTTGTGCTCGTTGCCGGGGAGCCGACGGTTGCTCTCCCAGAGAGGTGGGTGTTTCTCGTGCCAGATGGCTCGGTGGAGCTCCCCGCCGTTGGTGCTCTTGATGAGATTTCTCATGATCATGTCCCACGCCTCGCGGCCGAGCACCATGTCAGGAAATTTAGCTTGATGGGCGTTCCACCAATTCACCGTGAACGCGAACAAATCGCTCCCCGCATACCAACGAGCCCCCGAGAGGTCGTGCTCGGAGGTGGGGACGCCCCGTGGCGCGAAAAAGTCCCAGCGGTGGGCAAAGGCAGCACCTTTCCGCGGCACCTCGTCGAGAATGGCCCCGGTGAGCCCGGGCGTGAATCCAATGTCGAAGTTACACAGGACGACAATGTCCTCCCCGTTGTCGGCCGAATTGACGGCCCCCTCGATGAGATCGCGCACGAACGGCACGGGCCTGTCGCCGATAGAGGTGGCGTCCCGGGTGGGCTCGAAAATGATGGGCACCCAACGGCCGTTCTTGCGCTCGAGGTTTCTCCCCGCTTCCGCTCTTGCGAGGCGGGCCACTTCGGGCGGGCTCACCGCGGGCACCCCCGAGGTGACGTGGAGCAGCGTCGGGATGGCGGGAAGCGAAACGGCCCGCGCCACCTTCTCGACATCTTTCAGGGCATCAGAATAAAGCACACGAGCGATGTGGTTGGAGCGCCACGCGGACCGATGCCAAGGCGAAGGGCCGTCGGTGATGAGCGCGGCGACGGCGAGGTTGGGCACCGCGTTCGCGAGGTGGAGCGGGAAGCTGTCCGTGGCGACGAGGCCGTCCGCTTCCTCGTAGAGCGCGAGGAGGTCGTAGGGCATCTCGGCCTTCACGTCGGAAATGTCCACGACGTCATATTCGGGGAGGAGGGCGATGAGCTTGTCGAGCATCTCCCGTGCGTGGGGGAAGGGTGACGAGGTGCCGCGGAGGGCCGTCAAAATAATTGGCTTCGTGCGGCCCGACAGCACCCGATTAACGAGCTCGTCCTCTCGTCCTTTGTCGCGTCGATCGAACACCAGCTGACCGGCCTCGAACGCGAGCGGACATTTGGACAGTCGCCACACCTCTCGGTCGAACGACGACATCGATTTGTTGAGTTGGACGTTGACGCCATGCACCGAACAATCGACGATGGGCTCGGGAATGCTCTGGTGCGCCCACGCCCCGGCCTCGATCGGCCGCTCGAAGCTGTGCGGCCAGACGACGCCCTCGACGTAGCTCACCCCGTGCAGGATGGACGCGTATGCCTCCGCCACGACGAGCTTCGGCTTCTTCCCGGTGAGGTCGAATTCATGTTTGAGCGCGGGCAGGATGGTGGCGACGTCGCCAAAGCGTCCGAGTAGGAGATACATTATTCGTCGGTGAGGGGGGCGTAAGATGACGGCCACTGAAGCAACCACCCCCACGCGGTGAGGAACGAAAGAAGTGCGCCGAGCCGGCGGGCCGTCGAAAACAGACGTTTCATCGTCTCATGGCCCACGCCACCGCGGCCAGATACCCCAGATAGCTCGCCCCGACGAGGAGGGCCGAGCCCCAGATCGGCGATAACACCCACAGCCACGACCACGTGATGGTGTGGGTGAGCTTGAGGACGATGAACGCTACCGCGAGAGGACTGAGGAATCCGATTTTCATAATGTTGTCTGTTTTAGCTGACGTAATGTGGCGTAGCGTTGGTTATGTCTGACAAAAGAGGGGCCCCGTCAACTGTTTTTTTGTCGTTTGTGTTTTTTGACGCGTGCGTCCTCCCGCTTCGGGCGGGTGTGATTCGTCACCGTAAACGATTGCCGCACGAGATAGGTTTTGTCGCACGTGTCGCAGGTCTCTTCCCGCTCTTCCTCCGAGTAATCGGTGGGCTCCGCTATATAAGAGCCGAAACAATACGGGCATATCACAAGCCACGCGTAATTTTGTGATTCGGGTGAGCTCATAGCGCGTCCTCTGACTCGGGATATGCCCGATGGTAAAGCTCTAGGAGGGCGGCCGCTAATCCGTCGAGCCCTTCGAGTTGGGCCGCGTCGATGACGGCGAGAAGTCTCATTCTGGTGATCATGGTTTTGGGTATTTTGATCTTACAATTACTGCGCATGCGTTTAGTGTGTCTTTTTTCGCGGAGTGGACGGCGGCAGCGGAGCGGACGTCGATGGCGTAGACGGCGTCGTTGGCGGCGTTGGCGGAGCTTGCTGCGTGGGTGGCTGCGGAGGCGGCGTCGTTGGCTGCGTCGGCGTAGATGGCGGCGGTATGTGCGGCGTCACGGGCGGCGGCTAACGCTGCATCCGATATAGCCCCACGGCTCCACGCTTCGCACGCATCGAGACACTGGCTCACGCGGTCGTCGGTTGGGTATCTGCTCTCCCATATCGGCAGAGCTAATCGAGCGCATTGCGCGGCCACGAAAACCAGCTCGCGACGTTGGTCTAACGTCCGGCACTTCCTTCCTTTCAGCCAAAGCATCCAATCCCCACGCTCGCAAGCGTTCCACGCTGCCTGCATTGAGTCGTAACCGTCCGCGAAATCGATCGCCTCTTGGCACGCATATATATTTTCTAGGCATCTGATATGAGACTTCATAGCGTGTCCTCCTTCTTCTGTCTGGCCGGTCGGCTCATAGTAGGTCGGGTTGTGGTTATGTTATCAGAGGGAAGGTTTCCCGTGATTCTCCACGCTCACGAAAGCGAAGGTATTTTACACGAGACCCGGCGCGTGTGTAGTTCCACGTCTTGATTATTATGGCGGCGATGTATGGGTTTGTGAGTTTCGCCTTCGCCATCGAATTCTGAACAAGCCGTTCCCGGAGCACGTAAACCGGGGAGCCTTCCCGCAAATCCTGTCCTTTGATCAACTGATGCATGAAGCGCAGGGCCAACGTCTCGTCTTTCCGTGAGAATAGGTAATGTAATCCTGCGACGGTGGTGAAGGGAACAAGGCCGGTGACGAATCCAGCGTGGCTCACGCTTGACCTCATGCTGGGGTATCGTGCGAGCAGTTCTTGAACGTCGAAATTGGAAACCTTCCCGCGATTCTTTTCCAATGATCCTGCCATATAGCGGTGGACAAAACTGAGAGCTGACGCGAGCCGTTGGGTGTTCTTCTCGCCCAACACTGAGAGCGTGTCGCTGGCGGACCGTGAGACATTGGCGTCTATGGAGTCGAAAATGTCGTCGGTCAGGCCATCGACGATGAGGGTGTGAAATGGCGTTTTGCTGCTGACACAAGCAAGCAAGCGGTGCTGGCCGTCGATGAGGTTGCTTCCGCTCCGTTTAATCGTTTCGCCGTTTTCCTTCCAGCGCCCTAGTTCCATTTCTCGGGCTAGGAAGTGGACGTGGTCGTGTTTGACGGGACGGTTCCGCTTGTTGGCCGTGAGCCAATCTGCGGCTAGTCGGGGGGTGATCGTATACCAATAGGTGTGCATTTTAGTCCTTCGTGGGGGGTTAGTTGTCGCGTATCAAATTAGTTCGGGTTTCTGTTCAGAGAGTTTCCAGCACCGATCGCGCCATGACGTCGGCGTACCGAAGAAGTTATTGTTTTGGGGTGCGCTCATTTCCAGATACCCCGGTTGCGGATTTTTTGGTCAAAAACGGCGACGCCCTTGATCGCGTATAACAAGGCCTCACGGCCCGTCTCGGTGGCGATGCCGTATTCGTCGCAGATGATCGAAATGGGATCGGGGGCGGTGACGCGGACGAACTCGAAAACCTCGTTCCCCGTGATTAGCTCGCCGACGAAATGTTTTTCAAGGGGTTCATAATCCCCGTCTTCGTCGAGGGGCGAAGCGAAATGAACGTAATCGGTAGCGCGGAGCGTTTCCCCGACCCCTAGCGTTCTGGAGTTTTCTGAATTTGGGATCATATTTTGTTTAGCTAGAAATGTATGCCGAGGCGAGGAAGAATCCAGCTGTCTTTTTTGTGCGATACGTGAAATCAACGCAACAACCTGAGTAGTCGTTCCCCCACGACTCGGTGGTGACCATCCACGAGTCAATGTCGGGTGTGTCGCTGCACATCCTACGTGAACGATCCTCGATCTCCTCTCGAGTGAGGAGGCGGTAGCCGTCACCCACCCGCTCGGCCGTGATTTTGTGGGGGTTGTGGCCTGCGGCCACGGGCGACACGGGCGACACGGGCGATGCGAGGCGGTAATGCGTGTTGCCCCAGACCCACCGCGGGGCCGTGTCGGGACGCCACGCGTATGCGATAGACTCGACAGGCTCACCCCTCTGATGGGCGGACATTACGGCGATCTGATATGATAGCAGCGAAGCGGGGGTCGCGTTAGTGGGATATGAATATAGGTTCATGAGGGTGATGTGGGGAGGAGGAGCGGAGCTGTCAACAACATTTGACAGCTTAAAATTCTGCGTGCCTTTATTAAGGGGGGACTTAATAAAGGCTGGGGCGGGGCGGGCGTTCCCGCCTAACGCAAGTGGTGCCCCCTTTTTACGTGCGGGGGCCCACGGGCCTCGGGGCGGTGGACCAACCTTCTGCTCTTCCATTTACGGCCCTACCCCAGCGGCCGCTCCTGAGCTACGGTGGCATCACGCTAACCGGCGGGACTTGAACCCGCGACATTTAATTCCAGCGCCCGAAGAGCGGCAACGGCCCCTCGGTTGGGGGAGTATATCCTCCACGAGCTGGAAAAGTGAAAAGAACAAAAAGTGTGCCGCTGGAACGATTGCTAGTGCGGCGTCTAGGCATGAAATAGGTTAGTAACGGCCAACCACGGGGGGAGCGGCATCGTCCCACTATCTGTCTCCCCGCGCTTAACCCGAGGGGCTTGGGCCCCTAGAAATTGATCGTTTAAGCGGTAAAAAAACACTTAAACTACCCAATATGGGTAGTTAAAATAGAAAAGAACGTTGTCTCCACTGCGCTGGCAGTAAAAAATTGTGCAGTGCTCTCCTGCTGTCACTGGTTTTCATTTCTGCTTGAGATTCAGGCTGAAGTCCAGTCGTGACCTTAGATTGGGGGCAGGTGCTGGAGTCGAACCAGCTATCTCCGGCGTATGAAGCCGACGTGCAATCCGATGCACCGACCTGCAAAAGTAAAGAACACGCTCACCGTAGCACACTTTTTGGAGAACGAAAGCTTTATTTAGTCTAAAGTTTGAAATCTATTGGTGGCGTCCGTCTTGGGCCGAAACACTTCACCGCCGCCCCCGCCGTTCTGCGCACCTTCTGACGAGCCGATGGGCCCGCCGACGGTGAGGCGCACGCCGTGGATGAGCATCGTCAAGCTGTCCGCGAAATCGGGCGACTTGTGTCCACGCGATTTGTATTCCACCTTGGCCTCCACCTTTATCTTCCCGCGGGCGTTCGTGTTGAATTGCCTCGTCGTCAGCTCGTTGAAGAGTCGCTCCGTCGGCACGGTGGGCGAGATTTTGATGAGCTTGTGCTCGAAGAACTTCCTCGCCGCATACCACAGCTCCGTCACGAGCCGCTCGTAGAGTTGGTGGGGCGTTTCCGTGTCCTCTTCCAATATCTTAATCTCGGAAGCTGCGAACGAGGGGTTGACGCCCTTCACCGGTCCCCACGTTGATTTGAGATAGTCGTGCACGCCCGCTCCGTTCACCGTCCGATCGACGCACACCCATTCCGGATCGACGCCCGCGTCTTCACAGGTCGTGCGGATCGCTTTGGCCATCGTGATCGTCTCCGCCTTCGGCAGCTTGAATTGCTGGTCGATTTGGAGGACGCTCTTCCGTGCCGGTCTGCCGTCGAGAGAAACGAAATGGACGACCTCCCCATCTGGGAAATCACGGGTCGGTCGTTTCCTCCAGCCCGAAGCGGGCCCATACCTCCCCACCGTCATCACCGCGTTGTCGTCGCCTTCGAGGGCAATGTCGACCCCGGCCACTACGGTGGAAGTAACGAATTGGTATTCCCCCATCACGTCGTCGAGCAGCACCTGCGGGATGATGACCAAATCGGCACCGTCCTTCGGAAAGGCCCCCCGGGCGAACGTGTAATACCCGGGCGTGTTGACGCCCCCGGAGTTTGAAATGATCCGCTCGAGTCCGGTCTTGGATTGAAGCCCCGGGTAGACGACCGTTCCGGCGATGACGTTCTCGGACGTCTGGCCGTCAAGTCGCACCACCTCCCAGCCTCTTCGGCTGTGCCAGCGATAGGAGGCGTCCAAATCGAAATGGCCCCACCCGTCCATTGGCTCGCACCGCACCCCGCACGCCCCGTTCTGGTCTTTTGGATTGAACGCGGCGAAAATTTTGAACTGTTCCACCCCGTCCGTGTTTGACAGAATGTTTGAAACGTCGTCCCAGATACCGACCGGGATGTCTTCTGCTTCCTCGAGCATCACGCGCAAACGGGTCATCTTGCCCAACGTCGGGTGGGCCTTGGGTCTCGCCTTCACTTTGATGCCCTGAAGCCGTGCGGGGGCCTTCTTGCCTATCGGGACGACGACCCCGTAGATGCCCGCGTCCCTTTTATGCAGGTCGAGCGTGATGCCGAGACGGATACAAGTGCCGGGGCTCGGGATGGCCGCCGATTGGTGGAGGGTGACGAGATGCGAAAAGAGATTCTTTTCCAAGTGATCTTCGGAGGGCCCCACGATCTTGACGTTCGTGTTCTCGGGGTCCCGGAGCCAGTCCAGATAAATCCAGACCCCCAAGCTGAAGCTTTTGCCCACCGAGGCGGCGCCCATCACCATGAGCTGACTGCTCTCCTTGATGGCCCCCCACATCAGCCGCACCGACGCTGGGTCGGCCGAGAAGATGGCCGGGGCCCACAGCACCTTCGCGGTGTCCTCATACCGACCCTGCTCGAGGAGCCACTGCCGGAACGTGCTGAGAATTTTAATGGCCTCGGGCTCGCTGGTCGTCTGGGCGTTCGGGTTATTTACCTGAAGGATGTGGTCCGCGGCGGCTTTCTTGTCGTCCAGCGCGTGAAGCGCGAACGAGATTTTGTCGACCAGCTGCGACACTTTATCCGGACAATTGTCCGGAATAATGTCCGGAACAATGTCCGATAAAATGTCGGGAAAGTTAGACACGTTAGATTCGGGGGCCTATGGGAAAAAAATTCATATATGCTCGGACCCTACTTAGAGAATTTCGGAGCGTTTTCCCCCCCTCCCCGTGGTCCGACGACCCTCAAACAGTCGGGGAGCGCGGACGGATCACCTAAATGACGCTGTGCACACCTCTCCGGTGGGGTGGGGGAGGGCATATTGCCCGAGGTCGCGCTGTTGTAACTCACTGAGGTGGGCATAGCTTGTGGGCACGATTAAACATAATGTATATTGTGCGTTGTTTTCGCGGGGCTCGGGACTTGCGGGTCGGAGGGATTTGACGGGCATCTAAAGTTCGTCGGTGCGCGGGACCTAATGGATTTTCTAAGATGATCACTGACAAGTCGTTACTCAACTTAGGCACGTTAGGACAGGAGAGAGTCGAGTGTGGCGGTCACGTCGGGCGCGTAAACCGGCGTGTTTTTGGTCCGAAACGGCACAGGTATATCATACCCGAATCGGGCCGCGTAGTGCTCGAATCTGATCAGCGACGGCTCCGTTGCGGTGCGTCTGCCCGTGAGCCATAGGATTGGAAGGTCTTGATCCATAACGTGATCTACCTTTTCCATGCGTCGCTTCCACCCATGCCCAACCCGCGCATCCATGTAGGCCACCACGGCCTTTATGCGAGTGAGATTGTGCGCATGCACCTCCAGCACACGCTGTTGTGTGCGGATGTCGTGGATGTTGTGTGGGTGTTTAAGCCAGCCCATCGTCGGAGGGGGGTTTAATCGTGAGCTCCTCGGGCACGCGCACCCGGGGGATTTCGGGTCGGCCGCGCTGCATGGTCGCCAGCGTAGCCAGCACGTCGCGCACCGTGGCAATATGTTCGTCCCCGCCCCGGATGGTTTTGTGCGCGTCGATGTTGGTGGGGATTTTATCCCCGAGAGCGCGGTAGCAGCAATTGTGGATCGACTCGAGGGCTTTACAAAGATCGAGCACGGCTTTCGGGTTTTGGGTGATCTCGGCGATCTCTCCCTCTTTGATGTAGCGAAATTTGACCAGCGCCGAGATGAGTTTGTCCTCGCTCGTGTAGAGCTCGATGGCCGTGGTGACGATGTCGCGGAGCTTTTGGGCCTGCAAATAATTGACGACGCGGTTGGCCACCTTTTCGGCCTCGGCCTCCCCTGCCCCTGTTTTCAGACGTTTGAGTTTGGTCGGCCAGTTGAAATCGTGTTCCAGCGCACGCACCATCGGCGCGGGCACCTTGGCGGAGATGGCCGTCTTTTCGATGTCCCCCGAGAATGCAGCATAGCACATCCACGTCCGCGCCTGATCTATCGTCAGTGGGTCATAGTTGCCGAGGTGAGGCGGGGGCGGACCGTCCGTGGGGTCCTCGATGTATTCGATGAGCGGGTTCAGGCCAGAGTATACGACAGTTGTCGGATTAACGGGACGGTGTCGACAAAAATCGTTCACACATCGCAAAAAAGTTTTAAGTAGCTCAAAAACCCCGAAATAGGAACACGACGACTTAAAAACGAAAAGACTCACGTTTTGACTTTGTGTCAATTAGGAACATTACCAAACCCACTGATCGAACAACGACTTGCATCAATAAGATACAAATTTTATATCTTTTACATCAGGGAAGAGGCGGCCGGAACGCGTTCCGAAAGAGGTTTTGGGGCCGCACGGCCCCCCGAAAAACACGTTTTCCCCAGCGTCTCCACAATGTATAATATATATATATAGTAGCAAATAGGAGTTAAGCACGTTGGGGGCCAACGACTTGGAAAATGTTCCTAAATGACACAAAGTCAAAACGTGAGTCTTTTCGTTTTTTTAGGTCGATTTTGTCACTTTCGTTTGTTTCGTTCTTTTTTTTACGTGATACATTACGCTCAATGAACCGACCCGTCATCACCCGCGCCCTCGCATCTGAAATCTGCACCGACCGTATGGCCCAGCTGGCCTCAGGTGATCCGGTGCCCTCGCTCGGGGCGTTTGCCGTCGAGCTGTGTCAGTCGGGCACGCTCCCACGGGTGTTCTCCCGCGTGAGCCTCTCGCGGCTCCTCAACGGGCATATGTTCCCCGATCTCGAGGACCTCGAGGGCAACAAAATCGATTGGGCCCGGATGCCGTCCGCTCACCGGAGCTCGCCGCGCAACTACACGCTGGCCTCCCACCAAACTGCGATCTGTCAGCTCCAACGCGACGTCGCCGCGCTACTTCGGCGGGAAATCCGTGAGTTGGAGCACCCTCGGAACGGCTAACGTTTGCCCCAAAAAAAAAAATACACTTTTCGCGCCGATTTTTCTTGTATCGCTGCGCGGGTCCCCCATTTTGATTGCAGGTCTCCTCCTAAACGCGACCGTAACAAAAAACAAAAAACAAAAAAACAAAAACAAAATGAACACACTAAAACTCAGCGTAAGCACCGACCAAAAAGCGGCCCTCCTTAACGGACTCGTCCTCGGGCCGCGCGTCGAAATCGCGGTCACCCCGGCCGACTTCCCGGCCGAGCATTGGGCGGTCTTGGTGTCGGCTCTCAACCTACACACAACGCCCGCGACGGTGGGCCACCTCAACGGTGCTATCGTCGCAGTCAGCGACGCCACTCCCGCGGCCCTCGCCGCAGCGTTGGCGCAGGTCATCGCGGCCAAGGCGGAACGGGAAGCCACCGAACTCGCCGACTACACGCGCCTGTTCGCCGCTTGGCAGGCCGACCCAGTTGTCGCCGTTAAGCGTCCCTCCCAGCGTATCAATGGGGTGGTATACGAGTGGGACGAGCATGAGGTGCGCTACTTCTCAGAATACTCACTCCCTAGCATACTCAACCGTGTGGAGCACGACGCAACCAAGGCCGCAGTCATCGCACGCATCACGCCCGAGATCGATGCACACAACGCGCCCCACCTCGCCGAGATTGCACGGTTGACCGCAGAGCAGGCGATCGTCAGCGCCGCCGTCAAGGTCGAGAGCGACCGCCTCAAGGTCATCGCCAAGGCCGAGCGTGCCGCCGCCCGTCTCGCGTCGGGATACTACGAACGCGACACCGATACCTACAACGAGCGCCGCTACTCGTCGCCTTGGATCGCCAAGGTGACTTTCCCGTCCGGAGCGAAGCCCGACTATTCGTTTGGAGATTCCACCGGGAGGTGGGGCGCGGCGGGGCTCCTCCGCATCGAATGCACCCCCGGCGAAATCATCGCGTGGGGGCAGAAAGACCTTCGTCGCCCGGGCAACTCCGAGCACACGCTGCTCGTGATGACTGCCTCGGGCGAGATGCGGATCGTCGACAAAACGGAGGCGTTCCGTCTCGCGACCGCGTAACGCAGCGGCACGAACCTCATCAATAAAAATAACATGACCACACTAAATATCGGGCTCAAGCACTCCACCGGGATACACACGCCAGAGCATGCTCTTGCCACGCTCCAGCGATTCGGCATCGTCGTCCACGCGTTCAGCGTGAGGGACAGCAACACCGAGCCCACGCTCGTCGTCCACGTCAACGACAGCACGAACGTATGGGAAGTGAGCGAGGCGCTCGATCAGGATTGCATCGCCGTTTTTTCGACCACGCTAGAGCGCGGCGGGCTCTTCGGCCCGCGGTCCGAAAAGTGGCTCCCCTTCAACCCTAAGTTTTTTCTTTCCCTGTGATAACCAGCCACGCCCAAACGCTCGTCGATGTCACCGACACGGAAACGTATCGTCGCTGTGAGGAGCTCATCCGAAAGCACGGGCCCGTGCTTATGCGCATCGGTGAGGAATCGAAGCTCCGTAAGTGGACGCCCGTCACTAAGCGCATGCGGGACTCTATTGCGCGGAGGATTAAACGAGGTGACACGTTTTGTGACATCGCCGCGGACATGAATCTCCACCCGAACACCGTCTCGCGCATCCACAAAAAACAACAAGAAAACCAACATGAAAAATAAAACGTTCGCCTCCGGTAGCTACCAGCTCGGGGGCACCCACGGGCCCCTCGTCACGCACACCTTCACGCTCGTCCTCGAGGGCGGCGTTCCCACGGCCGCGACGCTCAACAACAAGGTCGTGCATCTCTCAGTGATACCGCCCGAGGCCGTTGCGCGGGCCCTGAAGGGCTCCGGTGCTTAAAACAGGCCCAGCGCCCCGCCGCGACGTTGACCTCCACCTAGCCGTGGCAGAGGCCCTGTTACCAAACAACCCAACGCCGTGGGGACCCAACGAAATTGCGGATTTCGTGGGCTGTCACCACTCACTGATCCAGCAGATCGAGCGAGCCGCGCTCTCGAAGATGCGGCTCCGTCTCGACCACGTCCTTAAAGCCTCGTAGAATATGCAAAAGAAGGTGCTTTTGGGGCACAACGCATCACACGGTAGGCAAAAAAATAAAAAAAAATGAACGCACAAAGACGAAAAGACATCCAACGAGCCATCGAGCTCCTCGACGAAGCGAATCAAATCCTCTCGGCCGCGGCCGACGAGGAGCAGGAGTATTATGACAACATGCCCGAGAGCATTCAAGGCGGCGAGCGCGGCGAGGCCGCCGACGCGGCCGCGGATCGTCTCGCCGACGCGGCCGCGGACGTTGACGCTGCACGCAGCAACGCGCAGGAATCCCTCGACGCATGAACATACACTACATCGACGGTAACCTCGTCATCAACATTCACACGCTACTCCGATCCCTAAAAATTGGCGACACCGTCTTCCGCAACCTCGCGGGCTGCGTCCACCAATTGCAAGTCTCCGAGCTCACCCCCGACAAGATGATTTGCGGGGCATGGGAGTTTTGCCGCTCGACGGGCGCAGAGATCGATGACGACCTCGGCTGGGGGGCCCCCCCGCTTTTCACGGGCTCATATATTGTCCCCTCCCCCTAGAATTTCCGTTTCGTTTACCTCCCACACCTGATATTCTCCGATTATGCCTATCACCGATAAAAACTACAAATCGTTCGAGCTCCTCGTCGGCCAAGCCGCGGCCGGCGAGCGCCTCGTCCCCCACGATCCTTTGGAATACGATGACACCATGAAAGCGTATAAGTGCGAGCGCTCCACGTTCTCAAATTTCTACGTCTCGGGAGGAAAAGAGGACTGCCTTGACGTTGGTCGTGAGACGTTCGATTGCACGTTCCAAAATTTCATGGTGCTCTCGAACGGCCAATACGTGGGCACGATCAAGGGCGGCTCCCACCGGAATCTTTTCAGGAATTGGCGCGTTCTGAGACACGGGAAGACGGTGGACTTCGAGATCGGAAATTGGTCCACCTACAATTTTGAAAAGTCGACGGGTAACATTTTCGAGAACATCTCGTCGGACGACGGGAAGCCCGTCACCTATTGCTACCGGCTCGGCTGCAAGCCCACCGTCATCAATTCGAACATGAAGCACCTGCGGTGGCGCTCGATCGGACTCACCGTGTATTGGCACTTCAAATACGTCAAGCACGTCATCCTAAAACGCCCCGACAACATGGGGCACCCAACGCAAAAATAATATGGACCCACTGACGCTGCCACACCTCACGCCCCGCGTATTCGGTGCCGCCAAAGACGGCCACAAGACGCTCGTCGGGCTCACCCTCCCGGCCACGCTCGGCCGTCCGACCCGCACGGAACGGGCCCTCCCCCACTACCAAGCGAAGGGGTTCGCCGAGTTTAACGTCCGAGACTTCTGCCAACGCTACGGTGCCCATCTCACGTCCACCCGCCTCGGTGCCAGCCGCCGACAGCTTCGAGCCAAAAAGTTGCTCAAAGCTCGGGCCCGCATGCTCTCCTACTTCCAGCCTCAAAATGGGGTGAAGGTCGAGCGTCAGGACACGGACGGCACCTCCGTCTATTTGACGTTGACGAACGGGCAGGTGCTCAACGCGCAACGGACGCTGCGGAAGTCACGGAATCCGCACCTCGTGAACATGGTGATCGCCTATTTAGAAAACGGAAAGGCGGCCGTCGATGTCTGAATTTCAACGTTTCCCGAAGATGGGTCGGCTCTCCCGAGAGGTGATCGTCACCGAAAAAATCGACGGCACGAACGCCCAGATATATGTCTGGGACGAACGCTCCGCCGATCCCGCGTCGGGCCCTGAATACGTTGCGCGGGGTTCGCCGCCGGAGGGCATCCCGTTTTTGTATAGCTCCGCGGGTTTCAACGTCGCCGCCGGGTCCCGTCAGCGGTGGATTACCCCGACGGACGATAATTTTGGTTTTGCTCGTTGGGTGCTCGATCGCGCCCCAGAGCTATCTGCGCTCGGGCACGGTCGCCATTTTGGAGAGTGGTGGGGCTCCGGCATCCAGCGCGGGTATGGCCTGAGGAATGGCGACAAGCGGTTCAGCACGTTCAACGTATCGAAATGGCACCTACACGGGGACGCCCCGAAGGTGACGCCCACCGCCGACCCGAGAATGAACGCACTCTCGGAAGAGCTTCCGCCCTGTGTCGGCCTCGTGCCGGTGCTCGGCGTCGGCGTTGGCTTCGACGTCGTCGACAGCTGCCTCTTCGAGTTGGCCCGCAACGGGAGCCGAGCGGCCCCCGGATTTTCTACCCCCGAGGGCATCGTGGCGTTCCACACCGCCGGACAGGTGGGCTTCAAAAAGACGCTCATCGGTGACAGCTCCCCGAAAGGACAAAATGTCTGATCCATCGGTATGGCTCGTCGCGCTCTGCCTCGCCGTAGCGTGCGTTATTCTCGTCACCCTCGCCGACGACGATACACCGATATGAAAGGCTCTCCGTTCACTCGCCCGCCCCGCCTCACCGTCTTGTTTGATGTCCTCGTGGTCGTCGGGGTGCTGGTCTTCCTTGCGCTGTTAATGGTCATCTCCTGACATGCGCGGCGTTCCGCACAAATTCTTCAAGCTCCCCGTCCGCGGAACGATATACACGGTGCGATTCAGATCGGTGGCCTCGAGGCTGCGGGGGCGGGCGGATTTCGGACCAAAAATTCTGTGGATACTCCCCGGCGAATCTGCTGAGACGACGCTCATCCACGAAGTGCTCCACGCCGCGCTGCCCGATCTCGACGAGAGCTCGGTGCTCGAAACGGAGGCCGCGCTCTACCTCGCCCTTCAAAAATTTAGACGATTAAAATTATGAAAACATCGGACCCAGCTAAAGAACTTTTTTTCGAGGTAGAGCGCCTCGAAAAAGACATGCAAATTCTCCGAGACACTCTCGCAAAAGAAAGAGCTGCCCCCCGGAAGCTTCGCGGCGGCAACGCCATTCTCATCCGGCGGGACGGGTTCTCGAAGACGATGATGATGGAACCCAGCCTCTACCGCACTTATTATTCTATCATCGAAGCTCCCCGCCCGTATGAACTGTCCACGGCCCACATCACCGACCAAACTTGGAGCCGCGACGTTAAGACGCGCAAGATTGATTTCGAGCTACAGCGGGAATATGACGCGTGCGGCCGCGCCGTCTATTTAGAGGTATGATCCTACGTCCATACCAACACGAGGCCGTGGAGTTTTTAACGTCCCACGAGCGGGCGTTCCTCGAGGCCCCCGCGGGCTCCGGTAAAACGATTTGCGCGGCCGTGGCTCTCTCGAAATGCCCCGTCATCGGGGCCAAAGTGTATTGGCTGGCCAACACCCGGGAGCAGGTCGACCAAGCTACAATTGCGTTGGCCAACGTCGGGGTGCCCGCCGAGGTGAGGTGCGTGGCCTCGGGCCTCGATTTGTCGGACGCGGACGCGGTGGTGATGGACGAATGCCACCACTACGGGGCCACCACGTGGCTCTCCATCCTCCAACCGGCCCTCGACCGCGGGGCCATTGTCTGGGGCCTCTCGGCGACCCCGTTCGGAGAAGATGAGGAGCGGAACACCATCATCCAACGGACGTTCATACATTTCGGTTCCATCTCCCGGGAGGAGGTGATGGCAGGTGGACATCTCGTCCAAGGGCTCGTCAAGTTCCTCGACCTCGACGTGGCCGGACGATACGATCGAGAGCTGCAAGCGCAGCTCGAAACGGAGGTGACGGCGCTCTGTCGGCGTTGGCGTTTCGTGCCCGAATTTGAGCACCGCAATCGCGCCCAGTGGAAGCTCACGCTCGAGCATCTCCAGACCAATCACGTCCGCAACGCGATGATCGAAACGCTCGCCCGCGACGCGATGGAGTTGGGCGAGACGGTGATCGTATTGGTAAACACGATACGGCACGGCGAGCAGCTGTCGGCGTCCATTCCTGACTCCGTGGTGCTCCATTCGAAGCTGCCCAAGAAAATACGGAAACGGCACGTCGACGATTTACGGAGCGGAAAGCTAAGGTGCGTCGTCGCTACGTCGCTGATGGACGAGGGCGCTGATTTCCCGATCGCGTCGACGATGATCCTCGCCGTGGGCGGCCGCTCGGCGACGAAGACCATCCAGCGCACGGGTCGGGTGATGCGCCCATACAAGGACAAAGAATTCGGTGTCATCTACGATTTTGTCGACCGCGGGCTGGGGTTTGCCTACGCCCAACACCGTGCCAGAAAACGCACCTACCAGCAGCTCGGCTACCAAATCGCGCGGTAGAACAAAGTTGTTTTTGCCACCAAAACAAAGTTGTGAAAAAAGCGGTTGACGCCCCACAAATTTTCTTGTCCGATGTATCCCATGGAACAAAAACTATCAGATTTAGCCTTCATCATCGCCGCGGAAGAGGGCACCCTCACCGCCGCGCAATTCGGATACAACGCCCAGCGTTTTGTGGACAGCGGGACGTGGCGTCACCTGCAAGGATCGTGGCAGCGGACGGTGCTCTCGTGGGCCGAGGAGGGCCTCGTTGACATATGAACCTCTCCACGCAACAGATTGCCGCTGCCATCACGCGGCTCGCGCCGCTCGAAGTCGCCGCGCAGACGACGTTCGGAAAGGACATCGAAGAAAACAAACAAGCGATCGACAAGATGAGCTACGCCGAGCTCCTCCACCACTGGAGATTCTCGCACGTCGGGCATAAGTTTTTCGCGGGGCCTTTGGGCGTGTATTTTGGTAAAAAGATGGAAGAGCGCCGGAGCGCCATGTCGCCTGCCGACGCCGTCGCGGTGAGCAAATTCATTGGGTGGACGGAATAATTTTATGACCACAAAAACACTCGCCGAAATTCGCCGAAAATACACCAGAGTCGTGAAGCTCGGCCCGGGATGGGACACCGTTTTGCAGATCGACCATCAGGGTTTTTCTGTCGTCGAACGGGCGACCAAGGCCCGCGCTCAATGGTATGCGAAGATGCTCGCCATCGCCCTCGAAAGGCTTCTGTCCTCCAACACAAAATAAAGCCGGAACAAATAATTATATGAACACAATGGAACGAGAAAATTACAGAGCGGAGTGTCTCGAGGCGGTGTCCGAACTTGCCCGTCTAGCGCTAGAGGACGAACGGGACGACGCCCGCGAACACCTCCGACGCCTCCGCGGGGCCGTTGGTGCCCTTCCGGACGTAATGATGGAGGACGTTTCTTGTAACGTTATTCCCACATACAAGCTGATCGAAAACATTCAAGCCTGCCGCGCACTCCTTCCGTGAGCTCAACACAAACGAAGTTTTTATCCAAAAACCATGAGCAAAATAACATCATCAACTAACGTCCGCAGGTTCGCGCTGGCCGTGTCGATCCTCAATCGGCAAGGCAAATTTAAGCGCGTCTCGAAGGACTTTCTCGACCGCATCGAAGCGAAGGTGCGCAACCTCATCGTCAGCGAAATCAACCAACACCCATCGGTCGGCCAAACCCTGAAATAATATGACAAGACGTGAAGCTATTGACGCCCGCCTCAAGCAACTCTACAACACCACCGCCCCCAATTGTCCGCTGTCGTGCATCGACATCGCCCGAGCCATCCAAGTGAGCCCACAATACGTTGGCCAAATTGAGCAATCGGCGATGCAGAAGTTGAGAAAAAAACTGAAACACAACCACGAAATTCTTTCGTTGCTCGGGCGGACGTGATACAAAAGCAACATGCACACACTTCAAAACTCGCTCCCCCTCCTACGGCAACTCGAGGACCTCGCCGGAGCCCGGGTGGACCTGTTCTTTTTATCATGATACGCATCGACCAAAAAAAATTCGAGGCCGCCGTCCCTGACGCTCGCCTCCGTAGTTATCTCGGCCCCGTGCTCGAACAGCAGGGGGCCCGCGCCGACACCCAAGAGTCGCGCCAACTGGTGGACCACCTGTTGTTCACGGGCGTGGCTTTTTCTATTCGCACCCGCTCGCAACCGATCTACGACTCCGTCCCCGACTCGCTCGAGCGGGACGTCACTTGTCACGACGACGATGACGGGCCCAACGAATGAACACGCCCGTCGACCGCGGGCATCACCCCGACTCTCCGTCGAGTCTCCAGTCATCGGAAGCGTGCCCCCACTTCCAAAACCGTTCGGGCGATTCCGCCGCGTCCCTCGCGGGCACCCTCCAACACAAGGCCATCGAGACCAAAGATTTTTCAATTCTCAACGACGACGAGGACCAGATCAAGGCCGTTGAGCGGTGCCTCCGTGTTGAACAGGATCGGATAGATTTTCTGGAGGCCGCTGGATTTGAGGTAGAAGTGCTTCGGGAGATTTATCTGCCCGTGTGCCCCCTCGAGTTATCCCCCCCTGATGAGACTGGAAGGCGTTGGGAGGGCCTCACAGGAGGCTACCCCGACGACCTCATCGTCGGTCGTTCCGACCGCGGAGCGTTGGGCATCATTCTGGATTGGAAGTGTGGGAAGATGCTCGTCACCCCAACAAAATCTAATCTACAGGGAATGTCATACGCACTGGCATCTCTTCAAAAATTCCCTGAGCTTGATGAGGTGATGGTGCAATTCTATCACCCCTACATTGAGGAGGAGACCCTGATGCCGGAATACACGCACACCTTTTCGAGGGGCGACATGGAGCAGATGGAGCTCACCATCCGTCGGGTCGTCAACCGGAAGCATCTCGCCTCGAAGGAGGGGTGGGATGGCTCCCTGCCGCCCGTGGCGCACACGAGCCTCTGCATCTGGTGCGCGAATCTGGCCCTATGTCCCGCGGCCTCCAAGCTCGCGTCACTCGCCGTCACCAAGTTCGAGCGGTTGGAGGTGCCCGCTGAAATCCGGCCCGCTTACATCACCGACGTCGATTCGATGCGGAAAGCCCACCAGCTCACGGGCCTGCTCGAGGCTTACGCCAAATCGGTACGGTCGCGGATCAAGGACATGGTGCTCACCGAGGGCATCTCCATCCCCGGACTCAAGTTGGTGACAAAATCGGACCGAAAGATTACGTCCATCGCCGCGGTGCGCGAGGTGGCGTTAGCGCACGGAATTTCCCGAGCGGAGTTTGAAAGCTGCCTCTCGATGACGCTCGGCTCAATTGAAAAGCTCGTAAAGGACAAGGCCGTGAAGGGCACGGGTGCCCTCGCCGTGCGCACGCTCACCTCGGCCCTCAACGACGTCGGGGCCACCAAAAAGGGAAAGCCGTATTCGTATCTCGTCGACGATAAAGAAGAGGAGGCCATCGATGTCTGATAAAATCTGTTTCGCCCCCCAAAAAAGCTGCTACGCTGTCATCTTGCCCCTCACAGGGGCAAAACCAAAAAAAATTATGAAAACCGTATCGTTTGCAAAACTAGACTCAGCTACCGAAGAGGTGGCCGTCCCCCCAGCCGTTGAAGAGAAGGCCGCCATCGTGGCCCAATCGAACGCCGCTGTTCCCCAATCGGAAAGCGTGGGCACCTACCACGGAGAAGACGACGGCGTCGACTCCTCGGACGTCCGCCTCCCCCGTTTGAAGTTGCTGCAAGGCACCTCCGACAAGAAACAGCTCGCATCGTTCGGGTTCGCGGCGTTTGTCCTAAAGGACGTCGTCCGGATCGCCTCCGCGGCCGCTGAAGGCGTCGCCGCGGTCGCCGCGAAGCTCGTGTTCGTCAAGCTCATCTCGAAAACGTATAGCGAAAAGGTCGCCAAATTTGGTGACCCCTCGGGCTTCGCCCGTTCGCTGGCCGAAGTGGACGAGCAAGGCGGCACCACCGATTGGCGGTTGTCCAAGGAAAACCGCCAAGGCGGCGACCCCAAAAAGGGTTGGTATCAGGTGAACGCCAACTGTCTCGTGCTCGTCGAAAAGCCCGAGGACGCCGAGGACGATCATTTCCCGTTCGAAGCGGACGGCAAGTTTTACGCGCCCGCGCTCTACTCGGTGAAGAGCTTCGCCTACGACCGATTCTTCGTGGCCTTGGCCACGGCGAAGGCCACCGGCGAGCTCCGCAAGGGCGGCTGGTCGTCGCGCTTCGTCCTCTACACGCCCGAGATTGAGGTGGGTAAGGGCAACAGCGAGTTCGCGGTGCCGTCCGTGAAGTTCGGTGAGCACACCTCCGCTGGCGTGCAGGCCATCGCCGCTGAATTGGTCTGAGCGTTACGCCAAACAAAATTCAAGGCCGTCCTTTCGGGGGCGGCTTTTTTGTGTTAGCGTGGCGGGATGCGCACCATCTGCTTAGACACCGAGTCGTATTATGACAACGACGTGTCGTTGAATCCGTTGGGCGGCTGGGGCTACGCCCACCACCCCAAGTGCGACGTCTACATGATGTCAGTGTTCGATGGGGTCAACGCGTGGGCCGGACACCCCAAGGATTTCAATTTCGCGTCGCTCGACGGGGCCCGCCTGCTGAGTCACAACAAGGCCCACGACGAGAACATTGCGATCGGTCAATTCGACCGTGGGCTGTGGCCAAAACTCAAATACGCGGAATGGCATTGCACCTCGAACCTGTCGGCCTACCTCTGCAACCGCCGTTCGTTGGATCAGGCCACGGAGTTTCTTTTGGGGGTGGCGGTGTCGAAGGCGATGCGTAACTACGCCAAGGGAAAAAGCTGGGCCGACATTCAAGCCGACGGAAGGGCCGATGAGATGCTCTCGTATGCTCGAGACGACGCCGTTTACCCGTGGCGCATCTGGGAAAAGTATTCTGATCAATGGCCCGAGTGGGAGCGGCGGCTTTCGGAGCTCACCATCCAACAGGGCCACCGCGGGGTGCGTATCCATCAGGAGCGGCTCCGGGCAGGCATCGTGCTGCTCCAGCGGGTCATCCTGAGGGCCACCGACGCTCTGCCGTGGGTGACGGCGGGCATGAAGCCCAGTTCGCCCCGTGGCGTGGCACAGGCGTGCCGCGACGCTGGCATCCCCGCCCGCCCCGTGAAGGCTAATTTTGAGGAGGCAGCGGAGGAGTGGGAGGACAAATATGCGGCCGCCCAACCGTGGGTGAAGGCGCTCAAGGACCTCCGCCGCTCCAAGCGGATGCTGGCCACGCTCCAGACGATGCAGCTGCGTTTACGCCCCGACGGCACGTTGCCATTTAGTCTCAAGTATTTTGGGGCCCACACCGGCCGCTGGGCCGGGGACGCGGGGATCAATTTTCAGAATTTCAATCGGGAGCCGCTCTTCGTCACCGAGAGCCTCGACATCGTCGACGACCTCGCCCAGATAAACGCGCTGCTCGGGCAGTTCGAGCTCGCCCCCGACGACATGTCGATGGACCTCGTCGACGTCCGAGGGATGGTGCTCCCCCCAGAGGGCATGCAGCTCGGGTCCGTCGATCTGTCGCAAATCGAGCCACGGGTGCTCAACAAGCTCGCCGGGAACGAGTCGTTGCTCCAGAAAATCCGAGACGGCTTCCCGATTTATGAGGCCCACGCTCGCGAAACCAAGGGCTGGGTTGGAGGCAATTTGAAGAAGGAGAACAAGAAGATGTATTCCGCGTCAAAAGCAGAAGTCCTTGGCCTTGGCTATGGCTGCGCATGGGAAAAGTTTATCACCGTGGCCAAGACGATGGCCCAACTAGACATCACCGAGGACGACGAATTGGAGGCCCTGAAAGCGTCCTGCGACGGGGAAATACACCTCGACGAGAAGGGGGCCGCTTACGTCAACGTCCGCCACACGATCGTCAACGCCGTGGGCCACGAGGAGCTCGTCACACGGGCGACACCCGTTCATGGACTTGTCTCGAAGGGCATCGTCAAAGATTTCCGAGACAAAAACCCGCTCATCACGGGGCTCTGGGACACGATGCACACCGCCCTCGAGGCCGCCTCCCGCGATCCGAAAAAGAAGAACGACCTCGTCATTGACCTGCCCTCGGGGCGCCAATTAAAATACCGCGACGTCCGGGCCGAGTGGCGGACGAAGGTCGACAAGGAAACGGGGAAGACGTATCGCCGCATCGCCTACACCGCCGAGGCCGACGGACGGCGGAAGGTGTATTACGGGGGCCTCATCGTCGAGAATATCACTCAAGCCGTCGCCCGTGACATTTTCGCCGTCAACATGCTAAAAATATATGACGCGGGCATCTGGCCGATGTGGTCCATCCACGACGAGGCCGTCAACGCCGTCCACGACGCCGAGGAGGGCGAACGGGCCCGTTCGCTGATGGCCTCACAAGTGAGCTGGGCCCACACCCTCCCCATCGACGCGGAACTGGTATTATCAGATCGTTTCAAAAAGTAGTTTCGTTTTCCGTAACTTGTTGTATGTTGCCCATCTTGCTGCCCTTCATCGCTAACTTAGTTTCCACGGACGTCGAGCTCGGATGCCCGTGGACGTTCCAAGGCTCCGTGCCGGACGGGGTGCGCGGCAAAAAGAACAAAGCGGCCCGCTCCGAGTGGATCGAAAGCCCCGCGACGGAGCACATGTGCTATTCAGGATGGGAGGGCATCGCCGACAACGCCCGCATATCGAAGGGCGGGGAGGACGGCAATCCGCCCTACCGATTGATGGCCATCGTGGCCGACTACGACGCCGCGCACACCGAACACGAGCTCGAGCTGGGCTGCAAGCGGGTCGGGGAATATCTGCCCGCCTATTACGAAAAGACGCTGTCCGGGTATTCGCGTTTCGTTTGGACGTTGGAAGAGCCCGTCACCGTCCCGTCCCGCGATTTTGCGGTGGCACTTCTGAAGCACCTCAAGCGGAGGCTCGCCGTGGACAGCTTGGCGGTGGGGCTCGACGAGCCCGCATGGCTGGCCCCCGAACGATATTACACAAATTCCGGCGATTGGTCCAAAGTGTCAGACTACAAGATACCGAAGGCCCTGATGGCCGGGTGGGTGTTCGAGGTGGCCGAGAGGTTTTCGTTCCGGTCGGTGTCGTCGATCAAAATCCCGATGGAAATTGTGTGGCCGGAGCTGCAAAAGAAATTCCCGTCCGCGACGTGGCCCTCCGATTTTGAGGCGGGGTCACAGGGTCCTTCCTTTTGGATTGAGGGCTCCCAATCCCCCAAATCGGCGCTCCTCAAAGACGAGGGGCTGTTCACGTTCGCGGCCCACGCCACCAAACCATTTTGGAGCTGGCGCGACTTGCTTGGCACCCAATTTGTAGAGGGCTACGAAACGAAAAGCCTCGGCGAGGCCGTCGATGGAATTTATTTTGACGGAAAAGGGTATTGGAGGAAAGACGGACCGGGCAAGTGGCGGCCGTTCTCGAAAGAGGACACGGTGATTCACTTGAAGGTGACCCGCGGGCTTTCCGACGCGGCCCCGAAGGGTGCGTCCTCGGACACCGAGCGGGCCCTCGAACACGTCCGCCAGTGGGCGGGCATCGTCGGCGCAGCGCCGTTCGTATTTCGCCCCACGGGCCTGACGAAGGTGATGGGCAACGTGTCCGTGCTGAACACGTTCACGCGCACCACCATTCGACCCGCCGAGGCACCAGTGATTTGGGGGCCGACGGGACCGATGCCGTTTTTATCGGACTACATCGGCACGCTCTTCGATCCACACGAGCAGCTCGACTTTTTTCTCAGTTGGACGAAACGATTTTACGAGACGGCCTACGAGCTGAAACTCCAGAGCGGACAAAATCTGTTTATCATCGGCTCCACCGGTGTCGGCAAGACGCTCCTCTCGACGCAGGTGCTCGCGAAGCTCGTCGGCGGGAACGCCACCGCCGAAAACTATCTGCTCGGCAAAACTGATTTCAATTCGCAGCTGTTTGAGTCGGCCCTTTGGACCGTTGACGACACCTCGTCGTCAAACGACGTCGCCTCCCACCGTCGTTTCAGCACCATCATTAAGCGTATGGCCGCTAACACTACGTTCGAGTTCCACGCGAAATTTCAAGTGCCGTGTCAAGTGCGGTGGCAGGGGCGGGTAGTTGTCACCGCGAACGCCGACGAAGAGTCGATCCGCGTCATCCCCGATCTCGACATTTCAATTCTCGATAAGATCATCATATTGAAGACCACCGACGCATGTCGCGCCTTCCCCCCGCAAGCCCAGCTGGAGGCGACGATTGACTCAGAGCTCCCACATTTTGCCCGCTACCTGTTAGACTACGTGGTCCCAGCTCAATGCGGTGGCGACTCCCGATACGGCATCCGAAGCTACCACGAGAAGTCACTCGTCGCGGTGGCCAAGCACGCCTCCACCTCAAATAATTTCACGGAAATTCTGGAGGACTGGCGGAACGACTATTTCGCGGAGCACTCCGACGATTGGGTCGGCACTTCACATCAATTTTTTGTTGAGCTTCACCGCGACATGGCACGGGCCGCGGCCCTCCGTGGGCTCACCGGCAACATCGTCAACCGCCAGCTTTCGGCCCTCAAAAACAAGGGCCACATCGTCCAATGTCGGGAAAACGGGTCCCACCGCGAGTGGATAATTCCGCCGCCCCTCAAGGCCCCGCCTAAGTCGGTGCCGCAATCTCAAACCTCGAATTTTCAGAAATGAGTTACGCCAACGTCGTGCCCCTACTCCTCGACACCGTGGAACTGGAAGAGCTTCATCTCCGATACCTTAAACGCCACCTCACCGAGGACCGCGACAAGCTGTTCCGCGCCCACTACGGTTTTGCGGTGAGGACGGCGATGCGTTACGTCCGACCCGAGTTCACGGCCGACGAGGCCATCTCCGCCGCGTGTCGGGGGTTGCTTGAGGCGATTATACGTTTCGATCCCGTGCGCGGGCGGTTCACGACGTTTTCGTTTTGGTGGATGCTTAAATTTTTGCTTCAAGAGCGGGCGTTTTCTCGGAACATGGTGAGGCTCCCCCCGGGGCTCGTCCGTCAGGCCCGTAAAGCGGGCAAGTTGCGGGCGACGTTCGGGCAAGACGACCTCCGCGTCGCCAAGGAGCTGGGGGTGAACCTCGCCGAGCTTTCGCAAATAGAAAATCTTTACGTCCCCCAGCTAAACGACTCGACGGGCTTCAACGGGTGGGGGGTCACCGAAGAAGACCCATCGTCCGAGCTCATCAACAAAGAATACGAAGAAGTTCGAGACAAGGCCGCGGCGGCGATGCACGACACTCTTTCCGAGATGACGCCCCGAGATCGCGACATCGTGATGTCGCGTCAGCTCGATCCCCCCACCCCATACGGCACGACCGGAAAAAAACATGGGCTTACCCACGAGGGGGTGCGTAAAATCTACAACAGACTAATGGCTAAACTTAAAAAGAAATGTGGAGGTGGTGCCCGTGGCTCGCGCTTGGACTGAATCCTACATCCTGTCCCAGATTCGGGCGCTCCTGAGAAAGCTCTCGATGAGGATGCCCTCGATCCGGCAGATAAAACTCGAAAGCCGTCGAGCCTACAAAGGCCCCCACCGGTTGTTGAAATTTGAATACGAGTGCAACCACTGTCACGAATGGTTTCCCGAGAAATGTGTTCAGGTGGACCACCTCGTCCCGGCGGGCTCGATGAAAACTTTCCACGACGTTGGGCCGTTTGCGCAAAGGCTCCTCTTCCCGGCGCACGGCCACTTGCAGGTGCTCTGCTTGCCCTGCCACAACACAAAAACCCAAGCCGAAAAATCGGCCCGCAAAATCATATGAGAACCATCATCGGACAAGACGAAGAGGGCCCCCAGAAGCGGGTCTCGAGCGTTTATCATTCACTTGCCCCGCTCGAGCGGACAGGTGCGCAACTCAAAATGCTCGAGGACGTCGTCAAGACGGCCAGCGAGTTTGTGTTCGACAACATGTCCGCCACCGAAGGCTCTCAGCCCGTGTCTGCGGCCCGTTCGGCTGCGCTCAACACGCTCGGGCTGGCGTTGTCCCAAATTGACACCATCCTCGACGACCAACCTCGATGGAGCCGAGAGGACTCGGAGGCCGAGAAGGAAGTGAAGAGCATGATGAAAGCGGAGACGGAACGCTCGAAGTCGGCGGCCCGTTTCTATTTGCAGGCGTCACGCCCGTTCGTGCTCCTACGCGCCCAACTATTTCGCACGGCGAGCGGGAAACTTCTCGCGACGAACGCCACCGAAAGCGTCCACGCGTTCGGGAACACCGCGGCCGAGGCGATGGACGCCTTCGACGAGGCCGTTTACAACCAACAGCACCTGCCGCAAGCTCCTCCCAACGAGCCGCCCCCGCCTCCGCCCTCGCCTCCCCCGGCCCCGTTAAAAAAGAAACGCACTCCCCCAAAAAAATCATGACCCTAGACCCAATGCGGATCGAAACTGTCCGCCAATACTTGTCTCTCCATCCAGAGCATGGGTGTCGCCGGGTGGCCCACGCAACGGGGCTTCCCGCCACTTCGACCGCGGACATCGTTCGGCGACTGAAAGCGGGGGAGCTCGGCCCGCTCGGGGGAAGCCCCACGAGGACCGTCGAGAACGTGCCCAGCCGAACAATTAGGACGCTGCCCGACATGTTGATGGAGTGCAAGGTCGACACGAAAGTCTGGGAGGTGACCAACCACATCGTCAACAAGCACGACATGTGCTACAAAGACAAAAATGGCGACGGGCAGACGGTCCAACTCTTTCAAGTGAAGGCGTGGCTCCGACGCAGACCGGGCCCCACCGACGGTGAGGCCATCGCGACCGCGCTCGCCGCCTTCCGGACCAAGGGTCGGAAGGTGCAGAAACTAAAGCCGATCAATAAAACCGGAAACCTTCTCGAGATTTCCATCCCCGATCTCCACTACGGAGCTCTTTCGTGGTCACCAGAAACGGGCGAGGATTACAACAGTGAGGCGGCCGAGCTCCGCTTCATGCTCGCCATCTCCGACCTCCTCGCGAAGGGGAAGGTGTTCGGGTTCGATAAGGTGTTGTTTCCCGTCGGAAGCGATTTTTTCCATGTCGACAACTCCGCCAACTCCACCACCGCGGGCACGCCGCTCGACGTGGACACGCGCTGGCAACGGAGCTTCGTCCATGGGTGCCAACTGATTCGGAGGGCCATCGACATGATCCGAAAGCACGCGCCCGTTGAGATCGTGGTCATCTCCGGCAACCACGACGAGGCCCGGGCGTTTTATATGGGCGAGGTGCTGTCGGCGGCGTATGCGTCGGCCGCAGACGTTGCCGTGAACAACGGCCCTAAACCCCGCAAATACTTTCGTTGGGGCACCGTTCTGCTGGGGCTCACGCACGGGCACAAAGTGAAAGTGGCCGCCTTACCTAATATCATGGCCGGGGAGGCGGCCCAAGATTGGGCAAAAACAACGCACCGCGAGTGGCACATCGGTCATCTTCACCATGCGCGGGAAGATCGCTTCCACGCGGGCATGGAACAGAACGCCACCCGCATCCGCGTGTTGCCGTCCCTAGCGGGCACTGACGCTTGGCACTCCAAGAACGGATTTGTGGGAGCAAAGAAAGCCGCCGAGGCGTATCTGTGGAACCTCGTCGACGGATATGTTGGCCACTTCAGCTTTTCGCCAAAATGAGCTGATTAGCGTTCGTAATCAGCTCAGGCGAGAGTGGAGCCCTCGGCCGGAATCGAACCAGCAACCGCTTGTTTACAAAACAAAGGCTCTGCCGTTGAGCTACGAGGGCTTAAATTGGACGACCGCCCAGCTGGTTAATCACCGGATCGGGCTGAACGGGGCTCACCTGAGTGGGCGCGAGCTGCCGGAGTCGGGCCGTGTTGAGTTGGTCGTTGGGTGGAGGGGCCCCCACGGCCCGTTCTGAGGCCAAGGGGCCCTGCGTTTGGGTTGGTTGGTCAGATGACCCACCCGAGCCCAAAGGCACCGCAATTTGGGCCAAGGTTCCGTTCTCGTCGGCATCCTTCAGCTCGGCCTCGGTGATAAAGTCGGAGTTGTAGAGCACCGTCGAGGCGTCTGACGCCTCATAATGGTCAATTCCCAGCTCGGGCAGCTGTCCAAAATTCTGGAGTATCTGCTCAATCATCGGGTCGGCCAGCATCTCTTGCGTGATCGCCGGAATCAACACCGCGGGTATCGACCCGTCGACCAACCCCGGAAGGGGGGGCGGGAGCGTGGCCGCCTCGGGCTTGTTGGGCTCCGCGGAGAGAGGGGCGTCGGTGGGGGAGAGGGTGGCGTTGTCGAGGGCGGGCATGTTAGAAAGAGGCCAAGGGGCCCGTGAGTTTCAGGGGGGATTCTGTGGAGAGTTTACGCACCGAAGCTTCCCGCATCCGTGCGGCGTTAGCTGACATCCTCGGAGCGACGCCCGTGCCGTCCTTCAGCGAGTTTTTATATTCGGCGTTGTCGAGATACTCGTCGGCGGCCTCAGAGAATTTTTTCTCTTTCAGGAGCTTCAAGGTTTTCGGGCTCCCGGACAGGTCGCCTCGGAAGAATCCATCGACCACGGCCACTTGAAGACTCTCGGGAAACGAGTCGAAGACGTCCCCGAGCTTTCGTTTCGCGGACGCCACCTTGTCATCTAAATCAGAATCAAAGAGCCCCTGCACCTCGTCGGCGGTGAGCTTCTTGCCCTTGTATTTCTGATGCTCGGAGGGCTTCACGAGGTGCCCGATGCCGATCGTATAATTGCCCTTGTGGTCCTTGTAGATTTCGTTGCGGGAGCCCTCGTGCTGGGCGATGTATGCCGCGGCCGCCTTCTGGAGAGAGCTACTCATCGGAGAGGGCTAGGGCCCCGGCACGTCGAGCGACCCGGTCAAGAACTCGCGTATCGCGACTTTCTTCGCCGAAGAGGGGGAGCGACGAGGCGTTGGCGCGTCGAGTCTCGAACTCCGGATCGACGAGAGCATCGAAATCAGTGAATCCGAAGTCTTCGAGGAGTCCACGGATGACGGGATCGCGGGTGAGGTTTTCATAAAATTCTGGGGTGGCCACTAAATCTCTGTCCGAGAGTATACGAAGCGTCTCCTGTGTCGTCCGCCCGTCGACGGACAGTTCGGTGAGCGTTTTGAAGAACGACCACACCGTCTCCTGAACCTCGGCCGGTGTCAATCCCGATTTTTTGGCCGCGGCACGCACCCGCGACGCGTAGGCGATGTAGCGAGCTTTGCTCCCGTGCATCTTCCCCGCGTCGAGTCCCGCGAATTGGGCCATCCACGTGTCGAGCGTCACCGCCATCTCGTCGCCGATCAGGTTTCGGAAGAAGCTTTCCACCTTGAATCCGGAGAGCTTCGCGTTCGAGTCGAGGGACGTCCGGGGCGGGTTCAAAAAACCTTGGAGCGCGGACACGGTGTTATTGGTGCGGGCGTCTAAATCGACGAGCGGGGCGACGAGCTTCTTCAACACGTCGGTGCCGGTGGGGCGGCCCGCTTTTTGCCAAGCGTCCCAAACGTGCAGCGACATCTCCAGATTTTTAATCACCATCTGTTGGGGCGACGTGGCCGCGAGCACGGCCGCAAATTGCTCCGTGTCGGGTCCGAAAATCTTCCGCAACGCCACCGCGGCCCGCGCATACCACCCGCGCTTGATCAGTCCCGCCTTCGCGGCCACGACGAGTTCGGTCTCGCTGGGCAGCTCGTCAAACACGGCCACCATGCCCGACGCGAGGCTGCGATTTTCAGCTCCCTTTTCGGAGGGCGTCATGTTCTTCCACAACTTTTTGTATTTCGGATCGGCCAGAACGTCCGTGGCGCTCGGCATGAACAGCGGCTGACCCGCGGCCACGCTCTCGCGCATCGCTTCCGTGATTGCTACCTTGTGGAACGGCGTGGTGTCACCAGCGCGATGGAGTTCTTGGAGAAGCTCCCCGTCGTTGAGTGTGTCGGTCCGTTTCTTCGTGGCCGGAGTGGACAACTCCCCGTCCTCCACCTTCGCGCCCCACTGCTTTACGTATTTACCGACCATGCTAGGGAGCATCACGTCGTAGAAGCCCTTCATGCCCTCCCCGCCCAATTTCAGATTAACACCAGAGAATGTTCCT
>Ga0209702_10001672_pt1 | contig 41434 bp, 33 predicted proteins | sample FRY01_FD_187210 | JGI IMG/M metagenome (GOLD analysis project Ga0209702, IMG submission 187210) | Freshwater microbial communities from Lake Fryxell liftoff mats and glacier meltwater in Antarctica - FRY-01 (SPAdes) (version 2) | ecosystem: Environmental > Aquatic > Freshwater > Ice > Glacier...
GAAGAAAGAAAAGCAAATGGCGTCGGCGGAAGGCCCGCATCTAAGAAAAAAGTAATTAAGGAATCCGATTGGAAGGAATATTACGGTAGTTCTGAGAAGATGAAAACTCTTGTTAATGGTGGTGAACCAGCTGATTTCGATCGGACTATATTACAATTTGTATCAACTAAAAAGTTATTAACTTACTATGAAGCCGAGTTGCTTTTTAGAAAGGATGTATTGAACGATGATACCTATATAAACGACAACATACTCACTAAATTCTATAGAAAAGATTTTAGTAATTAATAGAGCTGAATCCGTCCACCTTTTTAATTTCAATTAGATTATCAATGATATCTCGCATTACATCTAAATGGGATATTACCATAATAAAATCAAATTGACCTTTTAGATAATCGAATAACCAAGCCAAGTTATTAATATTATTGGAATCCAACGAACCCATTCCTTCATCAATCACAAGGAAATTAGAACGAGGCAGGTGGCATATATTCATAAGAGCAACTCGAATTGAAAGTCCAGATATAAATCTTTCCATTCCAGAGCACATTTCTAGCGGCCATTGATCATCTTCATATACTATCTTGCCGTTGATATTCTTTCCATCCATTTCCAATACCATTCCGAAATCAACAACTTGTTGCAGAATGTTATTCACTTCACCTTCAACGACTGGCAATGCCTTTGTAATAAGTTCATATGGGATACCATCTCGTTTAACTGCGGCAAGATAATACTCATATGTTTTATATGTGTTTTCAAGCGACAGTAATAAATTCAATTCAGTATTACACATATCCAAATTAGATTGAGTATTAGCAACGTCTCCATTGATACTCAATAGCTCTTTATTCATTTTATCAATATTAGATGAAACTGAGTCAAGTATAACATCAATTTCGGCAATTTCAACATTGAGTTTCTTATTTTGTTTGATGGATGCTTCAAGTTGATAGTATTCGGTTATAGACGCGATCGTTTCTTTAAGCTGCGTGGAGTATCTCTGTGTGTTACCCTTCCGTTCAGCAACACTCCTTTCCGCTTTAGCCAAATCAATTCGTACTCCTGATATATCAGCAAGTAGTCGAGTGTATGCCAACCAATCACCTTCAACCAATGGCTTGCTCTTGATTTTATTATTTAAATCAATCGATATTTTCAACAATTTATCAATTTCAGACGCATTGTCTTTCAGCTCTCTTTTAATTACAATCGAACTGCTATCCAACTTATCGGCATTATCAACGCAGTATGTACAGTTAATGTCATATTCCAATTCTCCATATTCGTACAATTGTTCTGATTTTCTTTCTATTTCATTTTTAATTGTTTCAATTTCAACCATTAATTCGGCATCTCTGGTTTGCATGTCTGACCATACCTTATATTCTGCTCTTATATCGGCTTTTTCATATTTGCTTATATTATCTGATATTATTTTAAGCGATGCTTTCTTTTCTTTTATCTTTAATGTAAGATCAGTAATGTCCAACTCAATTGTTTTGATTTTATCGGATAGCATCACCTTTACGTTTTCAAGATGAACTATATCAGTAATTGCAGGATTTATTTTAATAATATCCTTAACCAATTTCAACTTAGTATTAGTTGCTCTTTTATGTTCTCTTTTAAGCACAGACAGTTCAGATTCTTTGCTCTTATATAGTTTAGTGTATTTACTTAAATTGGATTCAAGTAATACTAACTTCGTATCATATTCAACCGACTTCAGCTTTTTGATTTGTAAACTAACGTCTTTGATATTCTCAGATGCTATATTATACAATTTATCAAATATATCAATACCCATAAACTGAGCAAGTAAATCTTTTCGCTCTGATTGTGATTTATCTATGAATATTGCATTTTTGTCTTGTAGAGATAATGTGGTAAGTACGAAATCTTCATACGAGCCGATATACTGTCGAATCATATCATTCGTCCCACGTCGATGTTCTCCATTTAAACTTATTTCTTCACCATCAACTTCTTTCCAAAATGCAACATCGACCTTTACGTTTCCAGCCTTTTGAAGCTTGGCAGTTCTTATTATGAAATAATCAACACCGCCTATCTCAAGTTCAAGTTTACATTCAAATGCAAACTTTTTATTGTTCATAACATGAGATGCTTTGAATGCTCTACTGCACTTATCAAAAATACAAAATGATATGGAATCAAACAAGGAGCTTTTCCCCGATGCGTTGGGCGCGAACATTCCATATATTCCTTTCATGTCCGTAAAATCTATTGTATTCTTTTCTCCATATGAAAACATATTTGAAAATGCAAATTTCTTTGGTTTCCAGTTTACGTTTTTCGCTATAGTATTTTCATCCAATTGTGAATTTAAATCACGATTAATGGCATATATATCTTCTATAATATCAATATCAGCGTATAAGTGCCGAGTGAGATAATCCTTTATTAGAGCATTTTGATGTTCGATGTCGGTGACGTCGCCAAAGTTCAGCGCATTATTTCTATCACCTGAATTGATTCGAGACATGGTATCCATTCTAGTGACGGTAAACTCCTTCACCTTATAGCGTTTTCTAACAGTAGCCAATGCTCTTTTTAATAGAGCGGCTGGGGTGTTTGTAACCCGGATTCTAAGTCTTGGGTTTTTAGGCATATCACTTACAATTGGAACTACTCCATTATTGATTTCCAATGTATAGTATCCCCATTCGTTTTTGATATCAATAAATTGGCAATTAGATACTTCACCATTCATTGTAATATCCCATTCAACAAAACCATGCCCCGCCAGCGCTTCTCCATGATTCTGCTGGATTAGTGATCCAGCATAAACAATCATCATATCATCAGCGGTATCGACGATTTGTCTTTTATGTATATCGCCGCACATTACAATTTTACACCCGGCGAACGAATTTACAGTAATAGAATTATTCGTTACAGTATACCCAATGTCCGTTCTGGAAGAATGAATAGGTCCGTGAAACAATCCGATATTATAATCGGTTGAATTGGTCATATCAGGCCAGTTTTCCTTATCTTCAAAAATGCCATAATGTACAAAATTCACATTCGCTGTTTTGTAGATCCCTGAATTCTTGAGGTATATAATTCTGTCATTGTTTATGTTTTCTACAATTGGAGATAACACATCCATTCGATATGAATTATTAAGATTGGCATCGTGATTTCCTGGTATAACAAACGTTGGGCATAATTCAGCGCATCTATTGAAAAATTTGGATATCATACTTACTAACTCAGGGCTCATTTCAGTTTTAGCGTGTGCAATATCACCTGCAAGAAAAATGACAGAATTTGGAGTCTTACGTTTTTCTATTTCGACGTACAATGACTCGAATACTTCTCGGTATTCGGCATGCCGCTTCAAATTTCTCACGTGTATATCGGCGACGTGAAAGACCTTATCAATGTATTCAAGGCCGGTATTAATTTCATTAACCATATAGTTTTTCTCTAATCAATTCGGAAAATCCAAATTTGTCTGATTTTTCTGCTAGTGCATTGTAGGTTTCAAATCCAATCTCCGACGGATCTTTTCCCTCTAGGCTTATAAGTTTTACATTTACTCCCTCTTTCATATACCGATTCGCTATCCAAAGAGCTTCTTTTTTGGCATCGGTATCAAGGGCAATGGTTATATTTTTAACATTTTCCATCATTAATTTTTCATGCAATTTGATTGGTATGTTTTTACCCAATAGTGGTATGGCATTTCGCTTAATTGATATTGCATCGAAAACACCTTCGCATATCGTAATTTCTTCATGCCAGTTTATTTGTAAATCAAATCCTATAATGTTTTTTGAGATAGGAGGATTTTTATACTTAAACGTTTCATATGGGTAATATGACCTTGCAATGAAGTAGTTCAACATTTTATTCGATGAATATGACGGTATTATTATTCGTCCTCTATACATACCATCTGAACAAAACCCGATGTTATACTTAACAATATCTTCATATAAAATATTCCTACGTCTTAGATAGGCAGAAGCTAAATTATAATCTATATCCTTTGAAATGGAATGTAATGGGATGAATTCTCTCGGCAGGAGTATTAATGGTTCTTCATCTTCATCCAGAACAGATGAATCGTATTTAACATTTCCCAAGTACTTGGATAGGGTATCCAACATTGTCTTGGGTGCATTAAGCTTCTTAACAAGAAAATATAAACTTCGACCTTTCGCCGCACACGTCCAACAATTCCATTTCTGAGATGCAATATTTAACTGTAACTTAGGTTTGTGGTGGTGACACCATGGGCAATTAAACTTATATTCATTCTTAATTTGTGTCGCATGCCCCAGCACCGATTGGAGAATTTCCAATATCCTTGTTTCATTATAGTCGCTCATTTGCCGTCTACTAGCAGTAATCTTCCATCCGACGGCTTCCACGATCGGCATTGTTTTTTAATGAGATTTTCTACCAACTTTCCCATTTTATATCCATATTCATCACAATGCTCTTTCAGTAACGTATGTGTGTCGTCATCTATTTTTATATTTTTCATATCCATATTCAATCTATTTCATATAAATATACCGTTATGGTACTTTTATATTCGTTTTAGTACCATATTCATTTAATATTAACATTGTGGATATTTACTATTAAAGATATGAGATTCTAATATGTCAAAAATAAAACAACAAACGGAATTCCAAGGGCTCGGTGGATATGATGTATTAGTGAATGATACATTACAATCCTCGTTTTATTTCAACATAACAGAACTCGGAGACACATTAACAGGTGGAAAAAATGGGTTTCTGATAGCTGGATCTAAACATCTCAAACAAAATACAAATGTCAAAGTTGAAATACTTGATGGAGACGGTCAAGTTGTATATTCCGAAATAGCGGATGGTAGGCCAGAATATTACGAGGGAATATCAAAAGTAATATCAGCTTGGATTTATAATGATACCCCAATTGGTGTCGGCTCAATTTCCATATTGGGTGAACTTGAAACGTTTGTGGATTCCACTGGTACAGCTCGTGCCATACCGACGGAATGGGAAGGAATATATAATGTTAGATGGACTAAAAACATCCAAATAAATAGATTACTTCCAAATGAAACTCGAGTCAGATTTTTCAGAAAACCAACAATCGCAGTAACTGAAATAATTAGGACGATACGAGAGCGGGATACGTATTCAAACACTCAACAAGGAACATTGGACGGTATAGCTATCGATCCGGATGTGGGAAAGGATTGGTATCGTTTCAGAGGGAATACTGTATATCGATTGAAACTACAATCTGGTTCTTGGGATAGGATAATAGAAGATAATGGCAGCATTACTGTGACTGGGCTGAACCAGTCATATTCTACCACTGTAAAGAAAATATTAAATTCGTCTACTGTTTTAGCTACTACTCCATACTTCGTAACAAGTTCGAATTCTCCAACGTCGACCGCATATGAACAATCCATAACTAATATAGTAAGTGGAAGCTATACCGCATCATTTACATCTGAATCGTTTTCGGGGCCGAATATAGCATCATCATCTCTTGCTGATATTACGATTTCAAATTTAGAAACATTTGCCGGCGACGTTCATCGAATTAAGTTATTCAGAAAAATTATCGGTGGGGATGTAAATACCGACTATACAATAATACAAGATAGTATCATTGAAGCTAATGAACTATTAAGAGATAATAGTAAAACAGGCATTGATTCGAGAACCGGAGTATTTAATACATCATCGGATATTTCAAATTATTGGACAACATCATCTGTAAATTTATCTGCTAATATAAATAATTCCACACTATTCCAATCAGTACATCTTAGCGGCTCATTATATGGCTCAACTGGGCATGCATTTTATTCAAATAACCAAAATACATTTGTAGACGGTTCTGAATATCAGCTTAAGTTTTCTACAATTGGAAGTGGATCTGACGCCTATATGGACGTATATATGTCGGGTTCATCATTTAATAACTCATCTGGTTCGGTTGTATTTCCAGATGATGGTTATGGAAAATTAATAGGTTCCATTTCTACAGAAAAAACCCGCGTGTTTGTGGATTTTGAGGACAATTTTGTTCCTGACCAGGATGGCGCCGGCGTTGTAAATTTTGTGGTGAAAGGCGGGCAATTTTATATAGGAGATATTTCTCTTATAGAATTCTTTGAATCAAGTTTTAGTCCAAATGAATTTAATACAGTAATTGAAAATCCATCAATAATCACACAGCAAACCTATCAATTCAAAGCTGAATTCTTTGACATAAATTCAAATAAAATCCCGGTAGATATTATATCCGAAAAGGTGAAGTTTGTCGGTAATGCTTTATTAACGAGTGCTAGTATAGCATTGGATTTGGCTAATAAAATAGATATACAAGGAGCCGCGGCGGATATAACAACATATAGCGGTAGTATTGCCGCCGGATCGGTTGGGGGCTGGTCGGTAACATCCACAAATATATCAACTGGAACCCCAGTCGCCGATAATACATATACAGCCGCCGGCGCAATTACACTTGGTGCTGGTTACATTGGAGCTAATAAATTTAAAATAGCCGCTTCAGGCGCAGCTACCTTCAAAGGAACGCTATCTGCTCCTGATGGTAATTTGGGTGGCTGGACTGTAAATGCATTAACTCTTTCAACTGGAATCGCAGTAGCAGATAATACGTATACAGCCGCTGGCGCGATTACGCTTGGTGCTGGTTACATTGGGGCAAAGGAATTCAAGATAGCATCCGATGGCACAGCGACTTTTAAGGGAACGCTGTCTGCAGCCGGTGGAACATTCTCTGGTGACATATCCGCCGCAGGTGGAAACTTCACAGGTGGAATAGATGCGACATATATAAACGTCACATCCGGTTCAATAGGTGGATGGGTACTTGACGCAACGACACTAGTTGGTGGTTCAACCACTCTTAATTCAAATGGAACTATCACAACTAGCGCACTGTCGGCATCTGGCGCGAATTTAACATCCGCTGACATAACGGGTGTGGTCACTACAGGCAACATCACGGCTACAGGTGGTTCAATAGGTGGATGGGTACTTGACGCAACGACACTAGTTGGTGGTTCAACCACTCTTAATTCAAATGGAACTATCACAACTAGCGCACTGTCGGCATCTGGCGCGAATTTAACATCCGCTGACATAACGGGTGTGGTCACTACAGGCAACATCACGGCTACAGGTGGTACAATAGGCGGATGGAATTTAAGTACTACTACACTAACGAGTAATAACGTTGAGATAAGCAATGCGGGTAAAATCCGAATGGGCCCAAGTGGCGGGCCAACAAGCAGTGCAGTTGGTCAAGAATTAGCTGGTGTTTATATGGACGGAACTGGAGCCTTCTTTGTTTCAGATGGTGGCATTGGATCTGCCGAAGGATATATGAAATTTGATGCGTCATCTAGTACATTTGAATTACAGACGGCTACGGGTGCGCTTACATTTAAGTCCGACGGAACAGTTGCTTCACCAGATTACCTAATTGAAAGAAGCAGATTGTTTGGCTCTGGCACAGATGGGGACGCAACATTAACTACGGGTACAAACCAAAGTACAATTGCGTCAACCTATGATTCACACAATAGCACCGCAAACTTATGGTTATTGATTAGAGACGCATATACTGACGATTTAACAATCAACAGTAGTGTAACTCTCGATACAAATGGATATAGACTATTTGTAAAAGGAACCCTAACCAACAACGGAACAATTAGAAATAACGGTTCCTCTGGTGGCAACGGGTCAGGCAGAGCGACAGTAGGGTCAGCTGGTGCTGGTGGAACTGGATCTACACTAAATGCCGGAACCTCAGGAGTTGTGGGTGGAGCAGGTGGATTCGGTAATGACGGAGACGGCGCAGCAGGTGGAGGTTCTGGTGGTAGTGGTGGAATAATACTTATTTCAGCTAGAATTATAGTTAATAATGGTACTATTGAATCAACCGGAGGTGCTGGTGGTAATGGCGCGAATGGCGTAACGTCTGGAGCATAAAACAGGAGAATAAAAATGGCATTTTTAGCAGGCGCAGCAGGTGGATTGGGAGCAGCAGGTAGTACTGGAGTAGCTGTTTCACGATTAGATGTGATAGATCCTCACATAGTAATTATGATGAGGGATGTAATGGACGGGTCTGAATCAGCAGTCAAACTAAAGGTATCGGGCGCGGCTGGATCAGGTGGTGGTGGTGGTGGAATATCCCTCGACGGAAGTGGAAATTCAGCCCCCGGATCTACTCCAGCAGCAGGAGCTACGGTTAATTCTTGTATAGTTACCAACTCTGCCGTTGCTGGCGGACAGGGAGCAGCTGGCGATGGGACAGGTGTATCGGCATCCAGCGGTGCTGGTGGAGGCGGCTCAGGTGGAAACGGTGGAGCGATTGTTATTATAACCACAAGTACTAGTGTGGGTACTACTAATGTAACTGGAGGATCGCTTGGAAGCAGGGGGAGTATGGGGTCATTTACAAATAGTGCCTCCAACGGAAGTGCAGGGAATTCTGGCACGGTCATACACATCCAAATATAATCTATCAAGGAGCCGTATCGAACACGATCACCTGTACTAACCTATTCGTTGACGCTAGAGCCAAATCAGCGTAACAGGATCAATACGCTTAACGGGTTCAGGCAACAAGTCACGCATTAGACACGGTTTTTTCTCTCCACAGGTTATGGTTCGTTCGAGTCTACCGACCCGTATCCGGCGATTAGGATAGTTATTGCTAATAGGTATTTTTCCGTTTCCGTCCTTCTTATTGGTTGAGAACGTAATCTACTGTATGTAGTAAGATAAATGCAAACTAAATCCACAGTACCCAATGGCTGACATAAGAAAACGTGTAGCAGAGAAAACGGCACAGGCTATAACTATTACGCCAAACGTTTCTACGCTCGGCAAGACTATAAACGCATACGCTGTCAGCAGGGGCGAAACGGCGAACGGTACTGTTTCAGGTTCAATTCAAGTAGACCACGACGCAACTACAAACTTTGTATCTGGAGAGCATTTCACTCAAGCTAACATCACAACCGTTGGAACGGTAACAGCAGGAAGCGTAGCAGCAATTCTCCCAGCGGACATCCTTTCGGGTTCTATAAATAACAATAATTGGAGTGGAGTTGATCTATCAGTGGTCAATGGTGGAACGGGATTATCTTCTGTGACATCTAATGCCATTCTTAAAGGAAATGCGACAGGCGCTCTAGTAGTTTCAGGTGTAACAATTGATGCCAGTAATCAAATAACAGCCGCTGATTTTATTCTATCATCCGATATTAAATTGAAACGAAATGTTGAACCATTGAATAATTCATTGATTCATATTCAGCGATTAAATGGCATTCGTTATAATTTAAAAGGTGAGCCTAATTCTAGAAAACGCTTGGGTGTAATTGCTCAGGATGTTGAAGCGGTATATCCAGAAGCGGTAATATTAAAAGAAGATGGTTTCAAAGGAGTCTCATATAATCAATTGGTTCCTGTATTGCTTGAAGCAATTAAAGAACTGAATGTTAGGGTTGAATATTTAGAGGGTAAATTAGATGCCAGGTAAATTATCGGAATTAATGATAGAAACAGGATTCCCATTGGCAACTAGCTTTAATTTATTAGTCGTCGATTTAGGATTCACGGGTGGATCGATGTCTGATTTTAAATTCACAGGAATAGAATTTGCATCCACCGCGATCGGTATTCTGAAAATATTGTCTCCACAGTTAGCACCATCCGGATCAACTGATTTGTCTAGAACCGGCGCTGGTAGCAAGGCGTATACATGTGATACGAATGTATTAACCATTAATAAACAAAAAACATCAGGAACGGAAGATAATTTACGAATAGATGTCAACGGAACCACTATATTAACTCATATTGAATATGTCGATACGACTACATTGATTGGTACGGCTGACACTTATAAATTTGTGGGCGTTAATATTGGCGGTACAGGAACCGTTGATTATTCGGTAAGTTGTTCATATGCAGGAGACTTCAATGGAACTATAAATGGAAATACAACCACAATGACTGTTGATGACAGCGATGCAGGTGGAATTTAATATAAGTTAATTTATTAATGAATTATTCAATAATATAAATTCATATTCGAATTATACGATTAAAATCTATATTTATATATATTTATAATTAAAGTAAATAATACACGGTTATATTGAATGAAAAATAATTTGGTTTTAGATTGTATCCGAGATGGTGGGGCGATAAAACCCTTGCTGGTGAACAGTGATAGGACGAATGGACTTGGGTTGATGAATCCATCAATTTATATTGACAATGGAAAAATAATAGGGATCCTCAGACAAACTAACTATACATTCTACCATTCAGAACGGAAGTTATTCCAGCACCCGTACGGTCCGTTGTCGTATATTCACCCAGAAAATGATTTAAAATTAAGGACGTGGAACTGGTACTTTGAACTAGATTCTGAACTTAATATGACCAAATGTGTTCAAATAGATACGTCCAAATTTGATACGTATGAACCTCTTTGGGATTTTGTTGGCTTAGAAGATGCTCGTATTTTCAGATGGGGCGGGAAATTATATCACTCTGGAGTAAGAAGAGACACTACTCCCATCGGGCAGGGTAGGATGGAAATTTCTGAACTTAAAATATCTGGGCCAGCAGTATTTGAAATATCTAGAGTTCGTATAGAAACCCCAAATGATCCAGATTCATATTGTGAAAAAAACTGGATGCCTGTCATTGACAAGCCGAATCACTATATCAAATGGACGAACCCAACCGAATTAGTTAAAGTTGATATTTTAACTGGAAAATCTGAAACAATAGCAATAACAAATAAAGTTGATTTGCCTAGAGATTTACGAGGTGGTTCTCAGGTAATCCCATATAATGATGGGTATATTGCGATCACACATGAAGTTGATTTATTCAATAGTAGAGAAGGAAGAAAAGATGCGGTATACTATCATCGATTTATAATATGGGATGCGGAATGGAATATAATAAAATGTTCTGATGCGTTTCACCTTATGGATGCCGACGTTGAATTTTGTATCGGAATGGCTGAACTAGGAGATTCGTTTTTATTTACCTTCGGATTTCAGGATAACGCGGCGTTTGTACTAAAGGCTAAAAAGTCAACAATAGAAAATTTCATATTTAATACAGAAAACGATGGATAGAGCTTATATTATAAATTACTTACGTTCTAAAATAAATGCTAACGATTATCTAGAAATTGGATACGGCGATGGTGTATGTTTCAGCACGATAGAATGTAAAAACAAAACGGCGGTGGATCCATTTGTAACTGATACACTTGATGTGGTGACGTTAGAATCGGACGCTTTCTTTTTGAAAAATAAAAATACGTTTGATTTGATTTTTATCGATGGATTGCACCACTCAGACCAATTATATCGTGATATATCAAATTCATTAGATATATTAAACAAAGGTGGTTGGATAGCTATACATAATACGCTACCGTATACAAATCAGATGCAAGAAGTCCCATATCAAGGCGGGTTATGGACTGGTGATTGTTGGAAGGCGGTCGTTAGTGCCAGACAAACTATTCCTAATATAGATGTTTTTACAATAGACATTGATTACGGATTAACAATAATCAGAAAATCAGAAAATGATACTGATCTATTGGAACCAATTCTAGATATGAGTTATGACTCATTTTTGAAAAATAAGATCAAATGGTTAAACGTAATAAATATATTCGACTTTTATAGCATGTTTGCTGGTTCTAACCACACTCAGTTATTAGATCACTACATACATTACCCTCAATGCGATTTAATCAATTTCAACATGGGGGTATTTTATGAAAGCATTGGTCAGACCGCCGCGGCTATCTCATTTTATGTGCGATGTTCCGAGCGAACGAATGATGTTTTGTTACAATACGAATCAATGCTCAGAGCCGGGCTGTGTTTCGAAAAACAAGGAATACGAGACAATTCAGTTATAGGATTGTATCAGCACGCAGTTTCGTTACTACCGTGGAGACCCGAGGGGTATTTCCTATTAAGTAGATTCTATGAACATTCAACACGATGGTTTGACGGATATACTATGGCATCTATTGCCGAAAAGATGGTTAATTTTAATTCACATCCGCTTAGGACAAATGTGGAATATCCAGGACCATACGGAATATTGTTTGAAAAGGCGGTAGTATCATGGTGGTGCGGTCTATGCGCAGAATCTATAGACCTGTTTAAACATCTACTATTGAATTATAATCTATCTACAATACATCGTGAGTCGTGTATCACTAATTTACTTAGATTGGATGGTTCTTCGCTAACTAATGGATTTAAATTCGACGGTGTTAATCATGAGATATTAGAATCATACAAGCATTTGAATTTATATTATGATAGTTCACATGAAAACTTGAAAATAAAATTCGATGGATCCGATTTGATTAAACGAAACCACTCAGAAGCGTTTCAGGACATGTTTGTATTAACTGCGTTAGGTGGTAAGATGAATGGTAGTTATTTGGAAATAGGTGCTGGTTGTCCTGTTTTTGGAAACAATACGTATCTCCTTGAATCTGAATTTGATTGGAGTGGTATCTCGATTGATATTGTGCCGGATACAGTTGATACCTTTAATTTGAATAGAAAAAATAAGGCAATATTGGCCGATGCGTTGGAAGTTAATTATGAAGAACTATTAAATAAAAATAACTTACCGAATTCAATAGATTATTTACAACTGGATTGCGACCCACCTGAAGTCACATATAATATTTTATTGAGAATCCCATTTGATGTATATAAATTTGGTGTAATAACATTTGAACACGACAGCTATGCCGATCCATCCAGTCCATTCAAACGAAAATCAAGAAAGTATTTAAAGAAACTTGGATATGTTTTGGTTGTATCAAATGTGTCTCCCCGAGGTGATAATCCATTTGAAGATTGGTGGATACATCCTGATATCGTGGATGTTGATGTTTTAAAGAAGCTCGGTGATCTAACAAATGATAAAACAAAAGAATCCAATACTATATTTTTAAATAAATGATACCAACGATAGGAACTGCTATAATTAAAAATCCTCAATGGGTAACTCGATTGTATTACAGTATAGATTATCCAGTGGAAAACTTTATAATAATAAATAATAACCCAACAGGTGAACTATATCAACCGCTAGAGGATTTAAAGAAAATAAATCATTCATATGTTAAAAACTTACACATAGTACATCTTCCTGGTAATATTGGAGTTGGGGGTGCATGGAATCTTATTATAAAATCAAATCTAATGTCACCATATTGGATTATAACGAATGATGATATTGCGTTTTCTCCTGGGATGCTATCAACAATTGTCGAAAAAGCGAAAGATGATACCATTGGTATGATACACGGCAACGGTGGTGATTTTGGAATTGGTGGATATGATTTGTTTTTAATAAAAGATTGGGTTATTAAACAAGTAGGTATTTTTGATGAGAATCTGTACCCGGCATATTGTGAAGATGCTGATTATATTATGCGTACATATTTAGAAAAAATCAAGGTGGGGATTCTTGATGTGAAATATCCACACGGAACAGGATTTTCGGATGAATACTATCTACACGGGAGTCAAACTGGGAAAACATCAAAGAGCATTGGAGATCAATTGGATGCTATCAATTTGATAAATTTCGAATATATGACTGATAAGTGGGGCGCCGGGTGGAGAACAGTTTCGCCTTCTCTACATCCATTTAATAATCCTACGCTTCCTGTAACTCATACAACATTTGATATAGAGTATGCAAGAAGAAAATTTCTGAAAATATGATTGATCAATTAATAGCGACTGTTAATTGATCAAGTTCTTTTTTTAAGTCTTGTCTGGTAGTCTAGTAGTCGTCTTGCGAATACATATTTATTAAATTTGTTATAATCACATAATTATTACGAATCATTGGAATATTCACAGTAATGCGGAAAATCACTATTTGTTAGTAATGATATATTTATGATTATACCAAAAGAAATAAATTTCATATGAATAATTTTATCAGCGACATTACGCAAGGTGTGTCAAATTTAGTTGAATCTGTGATAACAGCCACAGAAAAGGCAACCGATTATATTGTAATTTATTCCGGGCGATTTCAGCCGTTTCATAAATCACATTATGAAACATATAAAAAACTAACAGCCAAATTCGGTAAGGATAAAGTTTTCATTGGTACGTCGAATAAAACAGATGCAAATTCGTCTCCATTTTCATTCAATGAAAAGAAGCGCATTATGACAAAAATGTTCGGTATAAGTGCAAAGTATATCGTCCAGTTGAAAAACCCATATAGACCCGATGAAATCACTAGTAAATTCAATGATAAGACTACAGCCTATATAGCAGTCGTTGGAGAAAAAGATGCGGCAAGATTGACTGGCAAGTTTTTCAAAGTATATAAAGACGGCATGCAATTGAATCCAATGGTGGATAATGGATATGTTTATATTGCTCCTCATATCACTAACGTATTCGCACTCCCAGGTGGAAAAAAAGATGTGACTGGAACAGTCGTTAGAAACGCTATTCGCACTGGAACGGAAGATGAACAAATAGCGGTATTGAAAATGCTATATCCAAAAATAGACAAATCCATTTTCGATTTAATCATCAAAGGAATAGCAGAGTGCATCACAGATGATGATATTGTACATTTTCTAGAATCAGTTGATATTGGTGAATTGCTTAAAGAATCAACGTCATCGGATTCCGCTGGAGCGACCCAATCCGTTGATGATGGACCTAGATATCATTATCCATCACATACAACATATCAACGCGTCACTTCAAGAAGAGCCGCTAAGATAGGGTATACGGTATTAGATTATATCATCAAGGGAGCAGGACCTCAAGGTGAAATGGCTCCTGATTATCCAGATGGGCCTGTGGATGCTATATCCTACTTACCAGCAGGAGTCGCGGGATTAAAAACACCAATGAATCAACAGGATTTGATTGGGTCGGAAGGCTGGAGTAAATGGTTCGACCATGTTACTAGATCGGCATCTCTTGTTGGGTATGAATTAGTAAAGACGAAGGAGGAAAGGCTTCGACAGGACAAAGAGCATAAACAATCCGCTATACAATCAAAGGCTGATAATAATAAACGATTCAATACAAACACAATGCCAGAGTCCACATTGGTTTTAATAAAAGCGGCATTAAACGAATACCAAGCAAAATCAGATATTTTAGAAATTGCATATGATATAAGTGATGAGCATAGAAACATAGTTGAACATCTAATCGATTTTACCTTTGAAGTATTAGGAATTACTCAATATCCAAATATTAGGCTAACAACGGAAAGGGAAGATATATCGACCACCGCGTATTATAATATCGAATCACATGATATAAAAATATACACAAAAAATAGAGCGTTGGCAGATGTACTACGCTCTATTGTACATGAAATTGTACACCACCAGCAAAATCTAGAAGGTAGGTTAGTTAGAAACGAAGATTCAAAATGGGCAATTGGAGAAACTGATCCATGGGAAACAGAAGCTCATGCAATGGCTGGGCATATTATAACCAAATTCAAACATATATCTGAAAAGAATATCTACTTGAATGAAGCAAGGACAAAGCAAGCAGTCGCTGGTGGGAAGGTTCAACGGTTTATAACTGGTCTTAATATTACACTCTTTGGAAAGAAATATAATGTAGTTGAGTTTGAACGACTATCCATCGATAATGGACAAAGGCTTGTTAGATTCAGAATCGATTCCCCAAGAGAAATAGCGGGTAAGGAAATATATGTATCATTCCAAGAGTTGCGGAGAGGTCGATTTATGGCAACTCCTATACCAAATGCGTTAGAAGAATTTACAAAAAGTGGGACAGTTAAAAGTACAGAATCTGGCAACAAAACATTACATCAATTAAATGAAAACACCAACGGCAATTATGATTACTCATGCTTAATGGTGGTTCACAAACATATCCCAGCAACAGCACTACCTGTATTGGATCCTGCTGATATTTACGACGAAGTTGGATATGGAATAGAAGATGATCCACATATTACAGTTTTATATGGAATACATCAAGAAATATCATTTGAACAAGTATTAGCGGCAATAGAACCAGTCGGTGAAATTAATGTGAAATTCACAGGTATTAGTATTTTTGAAAATGAAAAATACGATGTGCTGAAATATGATATAGAAAGCGAAGCGTTGCATACAATGAACGCAAAGCTAAGAAATTCAATACCATTTACGAATTCATATGATGAATATCATCCACATTCAACCATAGCATATTTGAAACCAGGAACGGGTAAAAAATACATCAGATTACTCGATGAGCCAATATCAACAATAGTAGATACATTATATTTCAGCACACCAGCTGGAAATAAATCGTTTCATCAATTAAATGAAAATCCAGATACAATCCATGCAGGGGGCTCAAATACTGCTGATATTGGCAGCCGAGATGCTAGGGCATTTGGTATGTTTAATGGTAAGGTATACATTGGCCAGCATCAATGGGAATATCATGATGATTTAGCTTTGTCATATCTTGGCAGAAAGTTAATCACTCAAGCACAATATGATAAATTACCAAAAAATAGATATATCTGGACATATCCTGGAAGATTATGGATTAATAAAAAACTAATTTCATTTTGGAAATACCCGAAAACAAAAGCGGAATTCTTGATACTTTTGAAAAAAATAGAAAAGGCAGCCAAAATTAAAATAATTGGCTCTGGTTGGAAGGTTGAAGTATATCCAGGATCTGATGAAGTAAACAACTTGACGAATGGCGCTAAATTAATCAGTACGGATACATATAGGGGAAGTAAAGACGCTGCTGGAATTAATACAGACCATGCCAAATCACCAATTGACAAGACAAAGAAAACTGTACCAAATAACATGGGCGCAAATAAATCTATTCCCGGAGCAAGAAAAGGCGAAACACCTGCCCAGACACGATATAGATTGAAATTGAATGAAAATCCAGATACAATATACGATCCAGATAGTCGCTATCAAAAACTAGCGACTGCTGGTAGTCGAGGGTCACACGCTTTCGGTGTATTCAAAAATAAAATATACGTAAGCAGGCAGTATGAGTATCATGGTGATATAAATGGCAATTACAGGGATAAACCAAAATATGATAATAAGATCCCAATGTCCCGCGGCGATTTCAAAAATCCAGGTAGAATATGGACTGTTGAAAAAATAATATCCTTTTACATGTATCCAGATACCTTATCTGAATTGAAGAAAATTGTAAAGGGAATTGAAACAGAACTCAATATAAAAATCGCTGGTGCGAAATGGAGGCTTGAAATTAATAATGAAAAACCACATTCATATGAAAAATCATCATCAATAATACCAATAGATAATTATAAGAAGAAAAGTAAGGACGCTGATAATAAACACATTGACCATGCAGTTTCTCCAATGAATAAAAAGAAAAAAGTTGTACCGTCGAACATGGGGTCAAACAAACCAATTCCAGGAGCAAAAAAAGGTGAAACTCCTGCTCAGACACGGTATAGATCGAAACTGAACGAAAATATATTATCTTCTAAGAATTCTCTAGAACGTAGAATATTATTAACATGTGGAGGAGCTGCTGGACACATGACCCACCCATTTCATGATATGGCGCTTACATTTGGTGACTTAAAAGTATTGATAGTTAACGCACTTCAAGGCAAGCTAGAAACTGTATCTGAAAAGTTGGACGGTCAAAATATAATGGTTAGTTGGAAGAATGGCAAACTTATATTCGCTCGTAATAAATCACACGTTAAGAATTTCGGTACCGGTGCTCTTGATATTAATGGAATAAAATCCAAATTCGCGGGAAGAGGTACAGTATCAGATGCTTTTTCATTAGCGGCAGATGATCTAAATGCGGCAATACAAAAGCTTTCCGAAAAACAAAGAGAACTTGTATTTGGTGATGGTAGATTTTTTATGAATTTGGAAATTATATTTGTAAAAAACTTAAATACAATACCATATGATTCCAATATATTAATATTTCACGGAACAGTTGAATACAACGAAGCCGGCGAACCAATTGGTAATGTAGAGAATTCAGGAATGATGCTCGCTGATATGATTAAAAAAATAAACCAAAACGTCCAACAAACCTTCAACATATCAGGCCCAATTGTTTCTAAATTACCAAAATCGAAGGATTTTTCAAAATCACAACCAATATATCTAAACAGACTTGCAAAATTACAAAGTAAATTTAGATTGAAAGATACAGATATGGTAGCCAAATATCATCAATTGTGGTGGGAAGATTTTATTGATACGACAGCATCTAAGATGAAATTTTCAATTACCAACAAGGAAAAAATGGGGTTAGTGAGCAGATGGGCATTCGGCAACAAATCATTCAGATTGAACAAATCATTTATATCAGATGAAGGAGCCATTGGGTGGGCTGTTAAATTTGATAAGAATAATCAAGATGAAGTACAAAGAGCAAACATATTACCATTCGAATTATTGTTTCTTGAATTGGGCGCAGAGGTAATGTCAAACTATCATTCTCCACTTATAATTGATAAGGATAAGGCTACAGTTGAACTTAAAAAGGAATTGGCAGCGGCTGCAATGGAATTGAGAAAAACGAAAGATGTAAATAAATTAAAACAATTCAAACGAGCACTTGAAAAGATCAGGTCGATTGGTGGAATGAAAGCAGTAGTTCCGACTGAAGGGCTTGTTTTTTCATTTAGAGGGAAAATTTACAAATTAACAGGAAGTTTCGCAAACACCAATACCATATTGGGCTTATTGAAATATTAAAAATTCAAATCATTCATATTTATAGATATACAAAAACGGTTATACTATGACACTAATTAGAGTTAAAGGCGGCACAGTTAATGAATCATTACGTAAACGACAGATGCATAAATCTAGACGTAAGATTATTGATGTTCTGAATAACGAATACAGAAAGGATACATTTGGAACGCATGTTGTTACTCGTGATGAACGAGAAGCTAAAGAATTAGAAGCAAAGAACCTTAAAGAAGAAAAATCAGAAATATTTAGGGTTAGTCACACGTGTCCAAAGTGTAATAGATTTTTCGGCAACAGATTAGATAAGAAGTTTTATTATAAAACTAACCATTGTTTTGATTGCCAAGTTAAGTTTGAAACATCATTAAAGAGTAACGGAATATTTCTTCAATGGGAAAGAATGAAACTTCTGCAAAATGAATTATCGATATTTGTCGATCATAAACAAAAATTTGAAGATGCCCTGCGAGAAATCAAACCATATTCAGAACTTATTACCGACGCCGGGTACATTAATAAATTTGAAATAAGTCTAGAACAATTCCAACAAATCAAATCGGACATCCAAGCGGATCTTGATTTTATAGAGGAAACCGTACCGATCATGGTAGACAAATTAGCGGAAATAATTGAATCATTATTAGATAATCCTGTTTCTGGGTTGATTGCCGAGTATGATGTTATTTTTAGTAAATTATTTATTGGAATGGAAATGTCTGATGCTTAAAAATATACGTGAAATATTAATACTGGTTCTGGTTGTCATTATAGCATATCAATTTATATTCCCATCCAAAGAAATAATAGAAAAGCCCGTAACAGAGACAGTAATACAAACAGATACTACGTATGTGGAAGTAACTACAACCGAAACTGTATATTTACCTCGGTATATTACTAAAAATGACACGATTAGAATTCCAACCGTTGTCGATACACTTTCAATAATTCGTGACTACTTCACCGAATATACATACAACGATACATTAAAGGTTGAAACGTTCGGATATGGGTATTTGAAAGATACTATATTTATGAATAGAATAAAGTCAAGAACGGTATCGTGGGATTATAAAATTCCAGTTATTACAACTACAATAGAAACAACTATCACTTTACCACCCAGACGGGAATTTCAATTTTACGTAGGGGCTACCATCGGCGGAGACAAAACAACTATAAATTACTTTGGACCATCCATTGGATTCAAAACAAAATCAGACAAATTCTTTACAATCGGCGCCGGTATAGTTGGGACGGATAACATAGGAATGACTTTCTCCGCATATTATAGATTCAGACCCTTTAGATAATGGCAAAACAAGTAACTCAGGCTGAATTAATAAAAGAACGTATCACAGAAGAATATGTGAAGTGTAAGAAAAGTTGTTCGTACTTTCTTAACAAATATTGCTATATTCAACATCCGAAGCGTGGCAAAGTTAAATTCGATTTATACCCATTTCAAGAAAATTCACTTGATGCGATACAGAATAGCCCAAATGCAATTATTCTAAAATGCCGACAGATGGGAATTTCAACTCTCATTGCAGGATACGCCCTATGGTTGATGCTATTCCATAATGATAAATCAATTCTTGTCCTTGCTATTAAACAAGAAACGGCAAAGAATATCATTAAAAAGGTTCGGTACATGAATTCATCTCTTCCGTCGTGGTTGAAGATGGCTACTCCGGAAGATAACAAATTATCATTAGCGTTTAGTAATGGTTCATCGATTAAAGCAACGACATCAAGCGGGGAAGCGGGTCGTTCGGAAGCACTTTCATTATTAATATTTGATGAAGCAGCGTTTATTGATGATATCGAATCGATATGGGTAGCAGCTCTACCTACACTAGCACATGGTGGGCAATGCGTGGCGATTTCAACTCCAAACGGCGTCGGTAATTGGTTCCATAAGAAATATATGCAAGCCGAATCCGGAGAAGATACAAAATGGCTGTTTATGAAGCTCCACTGGACTCTTCATCCTGAATATAACCAGGAATGGAGAGATGGTATGGATAGGGAACTGGGAGCCAAGGAAGCGGCCCAGGAGTGTGATTGTCAATTTTCTAGTTCCGGAAATAGTGTAATTGAAATGGACTTGATCCAATTTTATAAAGACACATATGTTAAGGAGCCGTTGGAAAAACGCGGTCTGGGCGGAAATGAATGGTTATGGGAATATCCTCCACTAGGACAAGGAAATCGAACGTATATTATATCGGCAGATGTTGCTCGTGGAGATGGAGCGGATTTTTCAACGTATCATGTTATTGATATAGAATCATGTGTTCAGGTCGCGGAATATCGAGGACAAGTTGACACCACTTCATTTGGTACAATGTTGGTACTTGCCGCGAAATCATGGAATAATGCTCTTCTTGTAGTTGAACGTGAAAATCAAGGATGGGCGGTGATACAGGTTATAATTGACCATCAATATCCGAATTTATTTTATATATCAAATGATTTAAAATATGTAGAAACTGAACGGATGATGACTAATAAGTACAACGCGCAGGATAGGGGTATGGTTCCAGGCTTTAGTACAAACTCAAAAACAAGACCATTAATTATTTCCAAATTAGACCTTTATATGAGAGAAAATTCTATAGAAATTCGTTCAAGTAGAACAATTGATGAATTGTTTACATTTGTATGGACGGCTGGTAGGGCCCAGGCAATGCGAAGTTATAATGATGATTTGATTATGGCTCTTTCAATCGCGCTATGGATTCGAGATACTGCGCTTAGATTACGACAAGAAGGAATAGATCTAACAAAGAAGATTTTAGATGGTATGTCACTTGGTGGAAATAGCCACAATGCAATTTATTCAAATAATACATTGGCTAGCGACCCATACAAAATGCAAACCGGAACAGGCGAAGAAGAAGATCTTCGATGGTTATTATAATGGCTTATATTTATATAATAGAATCAACTATCCATTCCAAATTTAATATCATAATATAATAATATGGCAAATACAGACTTCAGAACAAGAATTAAGCGCATTTTCGCATCGGGCACAATAGTCCGGGTTCTTGGTAAGAATAAGATAAGGGTTATGGATACAGATGAACGTCAATCGTATCCAAAGAATAAGTATAGAAACCGACATGGGTATGGTAATCTCCAACGTGGAGCAGCATCAAATCAGAAAACTCAAAATTTAGCATATTTAACGAATAGGCGAGATTTGTTTAGAGATTACGAATGTATGGCGGGAGAAACAATAATTCCTCTTCCAGATGGAAATAACAAAACCATAAAGGAATTAGCAGAATTATATCCAACACCTGCAGACAAGTTTTATGTGTATTCATATGACCACAAAAATGATAATATTCAACTAGGAATTGCGCATTCAGTCCGAAAAACAAAAACGGCTCAAACGTATAAAATAACATTTGATGATGGATCTCATCTCATTGCGACGGACAACCATCCATTTTTAATGAGAAATGGAGAATATAAAAAAGTAAAGGATTTACTACCAGATGAATCGGTAATGCCATTTTATCAAAAACGCTTTTTCAACCAACGATATAGATTTGTTTACGGATTTTCCGATAAATGGATATCTGAACATCGTTTAGTTGCGACCCAATTTGATAGACAATTGAATGATAATGAAATAGTGCATCATTGTGATTTTAATAAGGAGAACAATCTTCCATCTAATTTAGAAATAATGGATGATTCGGAACACCGGGCATATCATATGATGATAAATAATAAATACATTTGGTCTCCTGAAAACTATGACAAACAATGTAAAGCAATTTCCGTTGGTCTAAAAGCGGCAAATTTATCTTGGAATGGTAAACGGAAAGGGAAAAACAATCCGTTTTATGGTAAGACACATTCTAGTAATTCAAATCAAAAGCGATCTCGTTCATTGCTCGAATTTCATAGTGATATTAATAATAAATCAAAATGGATAGGAAACAATAACGGACGATATAGAGAAGATATTACATTTGATTCACTTGAAGAACTTTCATATGAATTATATAAAAATAATAGTAAATTAACAAAATATGAATTAATTGAAGCCGCTGGTTGCAACGGCCGGTTGATGATGGCAAGAATAAGTGATGCCGGATACGATGATTGGTATTCATATAAAACATATATTGAAAATTCAATAAATCATAAGATAGTATCAATTGAATTACATGAAATTTTAGATGTATATGACATGACAGTTGATAAATATCATAATTTCGCGACAACCGTTTGTTTTGTACATAACTCAATGGACAACGACGCCATAATAGCATCGGCGCTCGATATATACGCGGATGAGTGCCTTGCGGCTGAAACTAGAATTCCATTATTAAATGGAAATATAAAAACCATAAAAGAATTGTTTGATGAAAATGTCAGTAATTTTTGGGTGTATGGATTAAATGAAGATGGAAACATGGAGCCTGCACAGGCTCAACGTGTTATATATAAGGGAAAATCGCAGGTATATAAAATAATACTGGAAGATGGAACCGAAATTAAAGCAACAGGAACACATAAATGGGTTGATGGTGAGGATAGAACGCTTAAGAAAACATCAGAACTTAAAATAGGCGATGGAATTTACACACTGAATACAAAAATCAGCGATCGTAAATTGAAAGGATATGCTATGATAAAGCATAATGGAAAATTTGAATTCGTTCATAGAATTGTTTCTTGGGCAACTAAATCATTAGTTGAAAGTAGAAAAGAAAAATCACGAAAAGCAGTTATTCACCACGCGTCTTTTAATAAATTAAATAATGATCCAACTCAACTCGAGTGGTTAAACCCGAATGAGCACTGGAAAGTTCATGCCAATTTCAATAAAAAAATATGGGCGAATGAAGAATTAAATCACATATATAAGGAAAAAACAAGAGCAGGTCATAAAAAATATTGGACACCTGAAATTAGGAATAAAAAAGCGAAACAACAGCGAGAATTTATGTATGGATTCTCCGCTAATATGTCACATGATGAACGCCGCGATAAATATGGAAACGCTGGGAGTCTAAATGGCATGTTTGGAAATGGAAAAAAACTAATAGGAAATAAAAATGGAAGATGGTTAGCTGATATTGATAGATTCGATTCAATCAACATTGATACTATTATTGATATATTAGTAAAGTCTGAGTATACGTTGGGCGCGCAGTTGACCATGGCCGAAATATTAGAAAAAGCAGGATATACATTTAATAGAACGGAACATCAGAAAATATCAAACGCAATATGTCAAATATATAATGTGAACAAAGTGTCACAATTTCCAAGAAAACATTATGGAATTAATAGTAAGAATCTCCTACCAAAGCTGAAAAATGAAATATTAACATTTGATAAAAATCCAAAGAGAAATTATAAAACATTATGTGATCAAGTTGGGACAACGATTCCTATAATGGATTCTGTTTTAAAAGAAGCAACATATAGAAACTTTTCAGATTTTGTTGATTCGACAAACCATCGGATAGTATCAATTGAAAAAATGAATGAATCAATTGATGTGTATGATATACTTAACGCTGGAGAAAGCCACGTATACGCGATCGAAACAAACGATGGTAGTAAATTATTTACTCACAATTGCACTAAAAAGAATGAATTTGGTGATATACTAAATATAACATCGTCCGATTCGGAAATTCAAGAAATACTACATAACTTATTCTATGATATTCTAAACATTGAATTTAATCTTTGGCCTTGGGTTCGTAGCGTCTGTAAATATGGTGATCTATTTTTAGGAATTCAAATAAAAGAAAAGGAAGGCATTCAGAACATTGTTCCACTATCGGCATATGAAATAATCAGAGAGGAAGGATTTGATCCAGAACGTCCAGCCGAAGTTAGATTTGAATATGATGGTATTTATGGCAAACGTACATTTGATAATTATGAGGTAGCACATTTTAGACTTCTCAGCGATTCAAACTTCGTGCCATATGGCAAAAGTGTGATTGAAAACGCAAGAAGAACTTGGAAACAGGCAACACTGCTTGAAGATGCAATGTTGATCCATAGAATAATGAGGGCACCTGAGCGTAGAGTATTCAAATTGGATGTTGGTAATATTAATCCCGCAGATGTAGAAAGCTTTATAAAGAAACAACAAGCCACTCTTAAAAAGATACCATATATCAATCCGGCAACAGGAGATTATAATCTAAAATATAATATCCAGAATCTAACAGAAGATTTTTTCCTACCAGTTCGTGGTAGTGACAGTGGTACTTCAATTGAAAATCTTCCAGGACTTGAATACCAAGCAATAGATGATTTGGAATTTGTACAAAAACGACTATTTGCCGCGTTGAAAATACCAAGGGCATATCTTGGATATGAAGAGGACACCAGTGGCAAAGCAGTATTAGCACAAGAAGATTTCAGATTCGCTGGGACAATTGGAAGAATTCAATCTATGATAGCATCCGAACTATATAAGATTGCGGCTATTCATTTATATACAATTGGAAAGACCGATGAATCACTTCTTGATTTTACGTTAACATTGGCAACGGCATCCACAGTATACGAACAGGAAAAAATCAGAATTTGGCAGGAAAAAATCCGAACTGCACAAGATGCTAAAGATAATAAAATGGTATCCGAGGATTGGATTTATGATAAAATTTACGGACTATCAGAAGATGAAATCAAAGAACAACGGGTAAAAGTCGCTGAAGATCGTATGAGGCAATTTAGGTATACCCAAATCGAAGAAGAGGGAAATGACCCAGTCGATTCGGGACAAAACGTTCAAGGTGGGCAAGTTGTCGATCCGTTCGCCGACCAATCAGGATTCAAAGGAGAAGATACATCGGGCGCTGATGATTCAGATAATCCATCTTTAAAGAAAGGTGGAAGACCCAGAGAAAACCAAACGAAATACGGCACAGATAAGCATTCACTTGGTAGAGATCCAACCGGAAATAAAGAAAACAGCCCATCCACATCTGCAAATGAAATGCTTCGAATGATACAGAATATGAAATCTAAACGTGGGATGTTAGTTGAAAAGGAAGCATCTCGGCCCGCATCTATGATGGATGAGGAAAACATAATCGAATAAATAAAAATAAGATTATATTTATAGAAGATTTAGTGTACTTTATATTAATTTATTATGAAAAAATTACGGCATTCGAAATTTAAAAATACAGGCTTTTTGTTTGAGATTTTGGTAAGGCAGATCACATCTGATATCATGGCTGGAAAACAAAAATCAGTATCGGAGCGATTATTAGCCAAGTATTTTAACAAAAATACAGAAATCGGCAAAGAGAATGCCTTATATCAAATTCTTGTCAAGGAACGCACCACAGATGTCCGCAGGGCTGATAGTGTATTAGATGCGGTAATCGATGCAAGAAAAAAGATAAAAGAAGCAAAGCTCCGGGTTGAAAAGTTTGAACTAATAAAGGAAATCAAAGAACATTTTAATGTAGATGATTTATTTAGTTCAAAGTGTCCAACATATAAAACATTGGCATCTGTATATAAGGTATTTGAAAATGCCACATCCGATGAATTATATAATCCATCCAACGTATCAGAATCAAAGACAACCATCATTGAATCTATATTGAACATACCGAACAGCCCATTAAGCGCTGAAGATTCAGTATTGGAATATTTCAAAAAACAAGATGTTCGAACTAGAACTCTTTCATATAAAATATTACTTGAAAACTTCAATAAAAAATATGCGGGATTAACAAAAGAACAAAAGGAATTATTAAAAGAATATATTATAAACGTAGCAAATACTAATTCTCTACGAGAAACTACTAATAAATTTGCAGATATCGCAACCACAAAGCTAAACGCATTTCTTTACGATATAGATGATTCAGTTACTAGAATAAAATTAAAAGAAACAATTAAGCAGCTGGATAAAGTGAAATCCGGTAGACTTGTCAAAGAATCGCAATTAAGCGCTTTGATGCTCACATTTGAACTTATATCAGAGATAGAAAATGTCACAAAGCTATAAAAATGAAGCACTTCGCTCAGTTGAAGTCACATATGATAATGGTACGAAAATCAAAACATCAATGGCGGCTGGATTATCTGATGCTGAAATAAAAGATTATTTCAAAGTCGGCAAGCAATTCAATATAGGGTCAGGTAGCAAAGACAAACTAGTTAAAGTAAAATCAGTTAAAATATTATCAGAAGATAGTATCAATGAAAAAATAACAGCCGATGGCAGGGAACTTGGGCTGTTTATCGACAATGATTCACAATTATATAATTCACGATTCATGCCGATCATAAAGAATTTATCTAGAAAAATGAAAAGCGGCAAGTTTGACATTAAACTAGCGGCAAAGGGATTCAAATATCTAGTGGATGATGGCGCAAAGAAATACGCGAAAGAATTCGGCAATGAAAAAGAGTGGATCACGATGTTTAGCAAAGAAGATAGATTGACGTTGGCTATCCAATACGCTGAAGAATTTAAAGACATGTATGATAATCAAGAATATGATTTTATGAAGCATGAATCGGTCCAATCCGTTAGAAATTTAATCAATGAAAAAGAAAACGGCATGATTGGTGTTTTTGACGCAATTGATACAAAGGTGGACAATCCTACAACTCAGAATGTTGCTAAATTCTTAGAAAGAGTTGGGTGTAAAAATAATTACGCTAAACGTTTGGCAGATGGGTACATGAAGTACAAAGATGGGGTAATGTCAAAGGAAAGAGCCGCTTCAACGTTGATGGAAACTATTAATGAAGCATCTGAAACGTATCGTTTATTTTTAATGGGAACCGGTTGGTGGGTCATTGGACAGGGTCCAGCCGCATTGAATAAAAAGGTACTCAAATCTGGTAAAGAACTTGCCCTGTTTCTACGGGATAAGGGAATTGGTGATAAAATCACAAATCTAAATACGTTAGATAAGAAGTTTCATAATTTGGCATTGGGTAAATCAATTGATGATATTGTTAGATATTTGAAAAAAACAATTCCTGCATATAAATTGGCAGAAGGCATGACTTTAGATCAAATTAAAAAGGCAGTTGATTCTGGAAAAAAAGTGCACTGGGCGAACAAAGGGTATACCATCATAAAGGATACAAAGGGGCAATATTTAATTACACACGATAGAGGAAACACAATCGGGTTAACTTGGAGGGATGGTAAAACATTGAACGGGGAGCCTAAAGAATTCTTCTTAGCAGAATCAATCACAGAAGAAAGAAAAGGGACTGGCTATAAAAAACTATTCGTATCTATGATGAAGAAAGCAGGTATAGCATCACCAGGTGATTTTAAATCAGATGAAGAAAAGAAGAATTTCTTTGATAAGGTAGACGCTGCATGGGACGCTGGTGATAATGAAGGTGACGTTGATGAAACGACAACCAACGCTAATGTAGCCGGATATAATACCCCAGGTGCATTTAGTAAGGACAACAAATCAGCAAAAAAAAAAGAAAGTAAATTAACGGCAATAGCACATGGGACGTTCGCTAAATCAATTAATGAAAACATATACGCATTAAGTACAGTAGAAGATTGGGCAGACGAAATAAAGAAAGGACTTAAGTTACCTTGGATTGGTGTTACAATTAGTACACTTGGTGGAGCAAAAAGAGCATCCATTATATTTAAAGTAAGTCTTGATAAAAAAGAAGATTGGGCAAATAAGATTTGGCAAAACTCTAGATACGGAATGTTCACTGCATCATATGACGGTACACTTGAAATGTATTCACATGATAGACAACATACAGCAAGATTCAGAAAAACAAAAATCAAAACAGCAAAGGATGTTATTACCAAAATTAATAAATGGGCATCTGAAAGTGAAACTATGAATGAAACGAAAAAAAGCTGTTCATGTGGTTGCGGCGGGTGCGATGAATCAAAGAAATTGAACGAAGCACTGGCAGTCGGTGCGGAGATATTCAAAGCTAAAGATAGTATGTGGTATGTGGAATTTCCTATGGACGACCCACAGTATGAGATGGGAAGCAACCCAATCCCACACGGACCATTCGATTCTCAATCCGCCGCTTCAAGTTATGCATCGAAAAAGAAACCAACTTATTACAGAATTGATAAAAGTGGAAGAGAATCAGCACCTAAAAATCCAGTGAATCCTAAAGATGGTAAATTGAAATCAGCATCGACATCTGCTATATATCGCAGGGGTCTTAAATAAGAGAAACAAATGAAACTCAAAGACATACTAAACGCTGGTTATACTATAAAACAAGGACAAGTATTCACGATGAAGGATTGTCCTCCGTTCAAAACACCAGCGCAAATCGCAGAAGAATCAAAGAAACCAATTGGACCTAATTCAATCGGCAAGGGTGATACGTATAAAATTGATGGTACAAGTGATATTGTAACAATTCAATACGTAAAGGCTGATTCGGCTGGGATGTACAATGTTACGGTCAAATTCAATAAAACGGGAAAAACAGACAAATGGTATCTTGAAAAGAACGATAAGATGTTCATTTCAGTATCGGTAAATGAAACAGCTTTAGGTGATTTCATTTATAAGACAAGTTCCAAACTAATGCCTAAACATACTGCATTGAAATTTTATACTTTATTTGTAAAACATAATTTAAATATTTCAGAAAAACCAGTTCGGGCATATGTAGAACGAACATTGACAAATGATAAAGTAAAGGCTGAATTTTATAAATTATTATCAGGTGTAAATGAAGTAACGTATCGTGACTTTAAATCAGATCCAACAATGACTTCCAGACAGAAGGTCGGAACTACTATTAAAGAAATGAATTCTCTTCTATTTAAAATGGAACAACTTATTAGACAAAGTTCAAAGTTAAAAAACGAAACAGGAATGGATCCTTCCGAATACTGGGGGTCAACTCAACTGAAACTTGAAAAAGTTACAGCTAGGGTAATAAAGGTGGCTAGATATTTACAAGAACTAAAGAAAGAATCCGATACTTCAAATAGCTGAATTTCCAATGAAAATAACTAAAAAACATATAGTTCAACTAGTAAAAGAAGAACTCACTGGAAAATCACATCTGCTAGAAGAAATGGCTGAAAACGATATTCAGAAAATTAGAAATATTATCAGACGGGAAATAGCAGCTGTATTTTTCGAACTTTTCAAAAAACGATCCGTGTGGATATAAGTACACCAAACTATGAGTGACAAATGAAAGAATTATTAATTGACCACATACCTTTTAAATTTTCTGCTAGACAAATAACAGAATCCACCAAAACAGGTGGACCTTTAGTGGTATCTGGAATTTTACAAAGAGCAGAAGCAAAGAATCAAAATGGTAGAGTGTATCCTAGAGAAATTCTCGAACGAGAAGTAAACAAATACAATGATAGATTTGTAAAGAATAGAAATGCTCTCGGTGAACTTGATCACCCAGAATCAGCAGTAGTTAATTTAAAGAACGTATCTCACAACATCAGAGAAGTTTATTTCGAAGGAAATGAAGTGAAAGGTGTCATTGAAGTATTATCAACACCAAGTGGTAACATCCTAAAGGAACTGTTCAAAAACAACATTACACTTGGTATAAGTTCCAGAGGACTTGGGTCTGTTAAGGAAATGCAAGAGGGTACGGTTGAAGTACAGGATGATTTTGAATTGGTGGCTTGGGACTTCGTATCGAACCCATCAACTCAAGGTGCATTTATGGTTCCAATGAACGAATCAATAAATGGAATTAATCAAATGATGCTTGATGAATATATGTGCAATGAATGGTGCAAAACACAGGATATAATGAGACGCATCCTAGAACAATTACAGTAATGGAATTAAATAATAAGGTTATAATATGAGCAATAGAATTGGAAGTGGAATTGGAGTAGTGGTAAAGGGCGGGAATGTAGAGCGAGCACTGCAAATCCTTAAAAAGAAAATTAAAGATGAAAAGGTTCTTATAGAATATAAAGAACGAATGCAATTCACAAAACCATCAGAGATTAAGAGAAAAGCTCGCAGATTACGTAAATTACGGTCTAAAAAATACGAAACCGCCGTTAAATATTAATAAATGTTGAATATTTTAAGTGTTTTTAAATAATTGATATACTTATATAAACAACGAATACCTATTTTTATAGTGTAACGCATATCTAATTTTATTGAAGTTCACGAATAACTTCACTTGGTACAGAGAACAAAAATGAACAAACTTGCACAAGATGCAATCGCTGATGCGAAAGCCTTAAAAGAAATGGCTGTAGCAAACGCTCAACTGCAATTGGAAGAAAGTTTTCGCAGCCGAATTGAAGATCTCATTAATGAAAAAATCGATTCTAGAATCAACGAAGATGACTACGACGATGGTGATGCCGACGATGAAGATGATGAAGATGAAGAAGAAGTAATCGAATCAAAATCAAAAAGGAAATCCCGCCGTGTTAAGGAAAACGACGAAGACGAAGAAGAAGATGAAGATGAAGAAGAATATTCGGTAGGCGAATCAAAAAATAAAAGAAAAAAGAAATCATCCGTCAAAGAAGAGGACAATAAAACCGACTCAGATGATGGCGAAGATCTCGATGATGAAGAATCAGAAGAGAACCTTGATGAAATGGATGATGATGAAGAAGATGAAGATGAAGAAGATGAAGATACAACCGGTCTTGATGAAATTATCGCTGAACTTGAAGCTGAAATCGGTGTAACCGACGATGACGACGATGACGACGATGAAGAAGATGAAGCCCCAGTAGACGAATCAAAAAAGAAAACAAGAAAAAAATCATCGGTCAAAGAAGAAGATGAAGATGAAGTAGATGATGAAGATGAAGATGATGAAGAATCATTTGATTTGGATGAATTACTTTCCTCTATCGACGCAATGGATTTCGATCACAATAGAGCAGCAAACGAAGGTACTGAAATTTCTAGTCTCAGAGCAAAAAATGTATCGCTCAAAACGGAAAATTCCGAATTGAAAAAAGCGGTAACATTAATGGCTGGAACAATGAAAGAAGTTAATCTTCTGAACGCAAAGCTTCTATTTGCAAACAGACTATTCCGTCAACATTCAATGACAAATGAGCAGAAAGTAAAAGTAATTGAAACACTTGATAGAACGAACTCAGTTCGTGAAGTTAAGCTAGTTTTCGCTACTCTTGCCGAATCTCTTAAATTCAAGTCAGACACATCGAAAAAGAGGAAACAATCTTCTATTATAGAAGGTCTATCTTCGAAGCCTATAGGTGGCACTGCGCCAGACAAAAAGGCAATCATATCAGAAGCCAAAGACGGACAAGATCGCTTGAAGTTCTTGGCAGGAATCATTAAGTAATAAATCGAGAATAAAAATGAAAAATATTTCTAGTCTTCTTGAAGGCGCTGGAAACCACCAAAATGTTCTATTGGAACAGACACGCGGACTCCGCGCGAAGTGGGAAAACACAGGCCTCCTAGAAGGAATTGACAAACCAACCGATAAGGCTGGAATGTCCGTTCTCCTTGAGAACCAAGCACGCCAGTTGATCGATGAAGCATCGGCAGCCGGCACAACTGGTAATTCAGAAGAATGGGCCGGCGTAGCTCTACCGCTTGTACGTAGGGTGTTTGGTGAAATCGCTGCAAAGGAATTTGTATCGGTTCAACCAATGAATCTCCCATCTGGGTTAGTATTCTACCTTGACTTTACATATGGTACGAATCAGCCTGGTAAAAATACGGACGGTACATCACCTTTCCAAAATAGTTCGCTATTTGGTGGAACGGGCGCTGCAGAAGAACGTACACAAACGGATACTGGTGGACTTTACGGCGCAGGTCGTTTTGGTTATACCATTAATGAAGTAGCTACTCCATTAATAGCATCTCCTACAAACGCTACGGCGTCTTGGAGTGATCTTAATATGAGCTCAGTTTATTCGGCATCTGTATCGGCACAGCAAGTTAAAAAAGTGACTATTGCTAAAACTAACTTTACTCGTGCTGATTATGAAGGCGTACGTGCATTCCAAATCTCAGGATCTGGACAGTACACTGCTTCTGCATACATCCCAGAGTTTACAAAGACTGATGCAACTAATGTGTATTTCTTCGTTTCGGCATCCGCTGCTTCGACTATCACAGGAGCAGTTGTTAATTATCACCGTCAACCTACCGATTCAACTCGTGGTGACTTTGAAGATTCCTCAAACGGTACTGGAACAATTACCGATTTGGATATCCCACAAGTTAACCTTGAAATGAAGAGTGAGCCAATTGTGGCAAAAACTCGTAAGTTGAAAGCCGTTTGGACTCCGGAGCTTGCTCAGGACTTGAACGCATATCATTCAGTTGATGCAGAAGCAGAATTGACTTCAATGCTTAGTGAGTACATCTCGCTTGAAATTGATTTGGAAATTCTGGACATGCTTATCAGCGGTGCTCAAACAGTTGATTACTGGTCAGCTAAGGTTGGGTATGAATGGAATGGTCTCACTAAACTATTCGAAGCAGATGCTAATTCAGCATCGGCATCGGCATATCAGAAAAATGCATGGTTCCAAACACTTGGAATTAAACTTAACAAAGTTTCGAACAAAATTCACAAATTAACAATGCGTGGTGGTGCGAACTTCTTGGTTGCTGGACCTGATATCTGTACGATTCTTGAATCAATGCCTGGATTTAACGTCCAAGCAGGAAAAGACGCGATGCAGTTTGCCGCCGGTGTAACCGCTGTTGGGGCGCTTGCTAACCGTTATACGGTTTACAAGAATCCTTATATGAACGAAAATGTACTCCTTATGGGATACAAAGGAACTAGTTTCTTAGAAACAGGAGCCGTATATGCACCGTATGTACCGCTTATCCTTACTCCGTTGGTATACGACCCGACAAACTTTACACCACGTAGAGGTGTCATGACCAGATACGCTAAGTTGATGGTTCGTCCAGAATTCTATGGAAAAGTGTATGTTGGTGATTTGGACAAAGTCTAAGGAACCTTCAATATAACTTAACGTAAAGTTAGTTAAATTAAAGAGGGATGTTTCGGCATCCCTCTTTTTTTGTGCGTATTCACATAAGATACACAAACTTTTTAAACTTTTTGTATATTCTTTTATATTTATAGGCGATGGATAGTAAGAGAAAAAAATATAATAAGTCGGTTAAATTGAATTGCAAAATATGCGGTAAGGTATGTAGAAGCACAGGACTGCCAACTCATATAAAATATAAGCATGATATGCCGCCCGACGAATACGCTAAGCTATATGGAGAATTTAGACAAAATAAACTAAACACCCGAAGTAAACGCACAGTTTCTAAGATAGCATGTAAAATATGCGCCCTACAATATTCTATGGTTGGTATTTCAAATCATCTAAGAGATACTCATTCAATGACAACCGATGAATACGTCGCATCATATGGGGAATTTAGACCAATTAAACTGGAAAAGATATCACGACTTGAAGCAAGTAACGTTCAATGTGAAATATGCAAAAAACCAATGATATCTGAACGTTCCCTAACTTCTCATGTTAGAAAAGAACATTCATTGAAAAAAATACAATATGTGACGAAATATATTTTCAATGATGAAATGCAATCATGCAAATGTGGATGCGGACAGACAGTACATATATTTGAACATTATCCATATCGGACTGAATACATATCAGGTCATAATTCAAAGGGAGAAAACAATCCAAATTTTGGAAATATTAGCACTCATATAACAAAAAAGAATATGAGAGACGCTAAATTTCCAAATTTAGTAGCTAGATTATTAGATAGAAACCTGAAACCATTATTTACAGTAGATGAATACCAGGGGATAGACCGTAAGTACATATATGAATTTGAATGCACAATATGCAATTCCACATTTTTTAATGATTTGAGACGAAGTAGGATTCCATCGTGTAAGGATTGTTATAATAGGGGAATGTCTACATATCATTTTGATTTATTTGAATATTTAAAATCTATATATGATGGTGAAATTATAAACAATACAAGGAACATTATACCGAGTTCAAAAGAAATTGACATATATACCAGAAAAGAAGTTGGCAATTGAAATAGATGGAATATATTGGCATTCTGAACTTAACGGAAAGGGTAGTTCGTACCATTTAAATAAAACAAAAGAATGCGAAGAACTCGGCATTCAGCTTATTCATATTTTTGAAGATGAAATAATACATAATAAAGATACAGTATATTCAGCAATAGCGGCGAAGTTGGGATTGATCTCCAATAAAATAGGCGCCAGAAAATGTCAAATTCAAAAACTAAATGTAGATACTGAGCGTGATTTTATAAATAAATACCATTTGATGAAATATACACCATCAAATGTTGCATATGGATTATATTATGAAGATGAATTACAAATGGTATGTACATTTGGTAAATCTAGATTCACTTCGGATGAGTGGGAGATTATACGAATATGTACAAAGCACAATATAATAGTACAGGGTGGAATTAGTAAGCTTATAACATTTTTCAAGGAAAATAATAAAATAACAAATTTAATTTCATATGCGGACAGGCGATGGTGTAATATTAAAAACAACGCATATGTTGCATCTGGAATGAAACTGATAAACATATCCAAACCTGGATATTGGTATCTTGATTTTTCGGCAATAAAACGAAAACATAGATATAATTTCACTAAAAGAAAAATAATAGAAGAGCTTGACGGAGATCCTGAACTATCGGAATGGGAAAATATGATTGATATGGGCCATGATAGAATTTGGGACTGTGGTCAATTAAAGTTTTCAATATAAAAGTTAATAATGAATATATCAAAAACATATAACAAATGTGATTCATGTGGAAACGATTGCGACATGTTAGACATCGATAAAGATCAACAATGCTGGGGACAAGTAATCGCAACCGACGAAGTACCAGTGGATGATGATTGGTGGTGGATACATTCATGTGAAGGACATGATAGCCATCGTTACATTCCAGAAAAAGAAGATAAAAAATGAAACGACCTTTCAATTTTGACAAATGGGAAGATGGAGTTTGGTATTATCCATATGTCCCTCTCATTATTACACCACTACCAACCGACGTGAGCTCTTTAGAAGAATACAACAAGTGCAAAGATTCACCATCTTATTTTATACGAACATACTGCAGTGTGTATTGTAATTCCATTCTTGCTCTATTCGATGTATATGATTATCAAGAAGATCTCGTTGATTATGAGTTCGCAAATAATAATTGGAATATCATTCTTAAACCAAGAGGAATAGGATTGACTTCTATTAAAGCGGCATATGCTCTACATTCCATACTTTTCAATCATGATTATGGTGTGATGATTCTTACACATCATCCAACGATCGCGCGCGAGATAATGAGCACAATTCAGACTATGTATTGGAATTTACCAGATAGATGGCTTAAACTAGCAAACCGGGAAGATAATCGCAGAATTGAATTGAAAAATGGATCATACATATCAACGATGGTTCTCACCGATACACCCGGTAAGGGTGAATCACTATCAATGGTAATGGTTGATGATGTGGGGCATGATAGATACTTCGAACAATATTTCCCAATATTCCAAGTGCTCTTAAAACGAGATGCTAAATTCATAATTTCAGGATCAGCAATCGGCAATGATAGAAGTTGGTTTGCTAGAAAATGGAAAAGCGCTGTACTTGGTGAAAATGAATTCAATCCAATCAAATTACATTGGTCACAGAATCCGACGAATACTGTGAAATGGAAACATGAATCTATTAAACAAATGGGTAAGGTAACATGGATGCAAGAAATGGAATGTGAATTTTTTAAAGAAGATTAAATGAAGGGCTTGACTTTATACAATAAATGCCGTATCATTAGATCACATTAAGAAACACAAAGAAAAGTATGAAAGAAAAAGTTATATCATTCAGAGCCCAGTTTGGAGTTAGAGCTGGATCACCGCGGTCGGCCGATCGTTCGAAAAAATATCATTTCATCGATGTTGCGTACACTAGCACTGAAAAAACCGCTTCCGGATCTATCATATCAGCAATGAAAAGCTTCGTTGGAGCGTTAACAGAACAAGAATGTGAATCTTTAATGTACATCAATGATATCCGAATCGGAAATTAATTAATTTTATATATTTATATAATACATAACAAACAAAACAATGAATATTCTTTGGTTTATTATTTACATGACTTTTAGTGGATGGCGAGTTGTTCAAATAGCAGGAACTCCTGGATTACAAGAACAATGCTATTTTAACGATAGAAATGCATCTTTCTGTATCGTTAGCGTGGAACAACCAATAAAAGGAAATAAACGATTTGAACCATAAATTGTCGCTGAAGTGACACACCATCCGCTTCCCCGCACATCTTTGTAAAGGAATGGGGCAATGATTGACGAGAAATGGCTGCTCTTCAAATGCCTGATTTCCGACATTCCATTCCTTTACTAAGCGGACTTTTTATAATGGGAGAAATTCAGAAATGGGTTTCTCCCATTATCATTTCATAGAATCTTCATCAAATTAATTTGGATTAATCGCAAACTTATTGTATATTGATCTAAACGAAAAATAAAGAATAATAATGATTACTATAGATTACATTACAGAAACAGAAGAACGCATTTTCACTCATAAATTTAAAAATGAAGTAGATGCTTATAATGACGGATTTCATTTGGCATTTGAAGGCAAACGAGTCAATCCATACATTTTCAAGTTCAGACCGTATTTGCATACGGCATTTAATATTGGATATACCGCGGCTATGGATGAAATAATCGAAAAAGCATCCTAATTCACAATACCTTCATCAAATTAATTTGGATTAATCGACAACTTATTGTATATTGATCTATACGAAACAAAAGAAAACTAAAGGCCTCTATCATGGATATGATTAGCACAGCAAACCCGACAGCATACCTTTCCAAACATGATCTTATGGAAAGATGCCCGGTTATATTTGAAACATCACCCTCCAATCCGGATTTATCCAAACATTACGTCCACGTCAATACTGAAACTATCATTGATGATATGGCACAGCTTGGTTGGAAGCCCGTTGCTGCTGTGATGAGAAACCGGACGAAAAAGGATACTATCTTTTCCCGCCATATGGTTTCATTTCAAAATGAAAATATCTTCATTGATGGAGATGAAAAATCATTTCCCCGGATTCTTCTTACCAATTCGCATGATGGTAAAACTTCATTTCAATTCCACGTCGGCATTTGGAGACTTGTATGTTCGAACGGTTTGGTAATTGCAACTGAAACATTCAGTCATTTCAAAATCCGCCACCAAGGATACACATTCGATGAACTTCGTGGTGTAGTTTCCGACGCTGTGGCCGGCTTACCTGAACGGGTAACGGTAATGAATGAAATGGTCAATAGAACATTGACAGAAGATGAAAAGAGCGAACTAGCAGTCAATGCTCTTCTTCTAAGAATGGGTATTGACCCTAACGGAGAATCAGATGAACGTGCTCAAATTGACAAATTCACAGTAGACCAGATTCTTAAACCACTCCGCAACGCAGATGAAGGTGACAACCTTTGGAAAGTGTTCAATGTGGTTCAGGAGAAAATGATTCGTGGTGGATTTGAATCTTCCGTAACGACCGGTAAGAAAACATACCGTAAAGTACGACCAATCACAAACTTTGTTCGTGATTTGGAACTTAATCAGCAACTATTTCGATTGGCAACCGATATGGTATAGAGTAACACAGCATTTCAACAATTGTTGAAATAGATATTAAATGAAACGGTAGTCGGCTTAATTGTTGGCTACCGTTTTTTGTTGTTATTACTTAGTCTTATATTTATAGTAGAATATTAGTATTAAGGAGATAATAATGGGTTTAAATTGGCCTGGAAGTGGAAGCGCTATAAGTGGTTCAACGCCATATGGATTATATGATACGGACGCTTCATTTCAAGCAGACGGCCCGAACGTTGCAATCTGGGCAGCTCGTCGCTTGGGGTATCCAATTCAAGATGTAGAACTACAAGGCATACACTTCTATACGTTCCTGGAAGAAGCGGTTTCCGAATACGCGGCACAGGTAAATCAATTCAATATTAGAAATAATATAAATGCACTACAAGGAGTTGATATAGCGACAAGCCCCAATTATTCTCAGACTGAAGTCATTGGCACCGGATTACCTTACATTATCAAATTATCAGAAGAATATGGCTCAGAAGCAGGAGTCGGTGGTAATGTAACTTGGAAAACTGGATCGATATCGATTACAAGCACAGTCCAGTCATATGATTTAGACACATTATATTCAGCAGTATCAGAGTCTGGAAACGCAATTGAAATAAAAAGAATATTCAATGAAGGCTCTCCTGCTCTTTCTCGATTCTTTGATCCATACGCTGTTGCAGGTGGGGGATATAGTAATCTTATCAGCGAATTTGGCTTCGGTGGTTATTCACCCGCATCTCAGTTTGTATTAATGCCAATGTATGAAGATTTATTACGCGTACAGGCAATTGAATTTAATGATCAAATTAGAAAATCGGCTCATAGTTTTGAATTAATTAATAATCAACTTAGAATATTCCCAATTCCGACTAGTGATTTTACTTTATTCTTTCAATATATTGTAAAAAGCGAACGCTCCAATCAAATCATATCACAGAGCAGAGCAAACGTTGCAAGTGATTATTCAAATATGCCATACCAAGCTATGACATATACATCTATCAATGAAGTGGGCAAGCAGTGGATTAGGAAGTATACCCTCGCTCTTGCAAAAGAAACACTTGGGGCTATTAGAGCTAAGTTTCAAACTATACCTATTCCAGGAAATGAAATATCACTTGATGGGTCTGATCTTAGAGCAGAAGCACAAGCTGAAATGCAATATCTAATAGAGCAATTAAGAGAAACATTGGAAGAAATTAGTAACAAAAATCAAATGCAATATGCAGCCGAAAAAGCCGATCAGCACCAACAAGTGTTGACCAAAATTCCATTGCAGATCTATGTAGGATAATTTAATGGGTAGATTTGCAACACAACGTGGATTTGATTTCATAAATGGTATCAATGAAGAGCTAATAAATAACGTAGTGGAAACTTCTGTTATTTTATACCGGATTACTCCTGAAAATACGGTAATAAACTTATATGGTGAAGCCATATCAAAGGATTATATGGTCGGTACTCAAGTGCACGCATTAATAGCATCAGATGATCAAGCAACTGAATCATCCGAATGGGGAACCGATGTTGGTAGAAATGTAGTATTCAATTTTCATAGATTGACACTTCAAGATGTAAGTTTATATCCAGAATATGGAGATATAATTGCATGGGATGATGCATATTTTGAAGTACATGGAATAATTGATAATTCCAGATTCGGCGGCAAGATAAATTTTGATGTAGCAATTATATGTGAAACCCATATGACACGTAGAAGTAATCTCAATATAGACCAACGAGTAATGTAATGCCAACCACGCCTCAACCATTTCCAAACGATTATAACACTGCGAAGCAGGTTAGACGGGATGCTGATTTTATTAAGAATTTTGTAATTAAGTTACACGATGTTGATTTTGCAATCATTGAATACATGAATGATGTTATTTCACCCGAAGTAGAGCAGATACCAGGACAAGGAAATAGAATCAAGGTTCCAATCATATACGGTTCAGCAGAACGCTGGGCAAGCGCTCGTAAGTTTGGATTTGTTAGAGATCAAAAAGGACAAATTCAACTTCCAATAATAATGATAAGGAGAAATTCGGTAGCAAAGACTGATTCAATGGTATCATTTAATAGGTTCCTTCAGCGGTCATATGCGCAAACATATTCGGCAAATAACAAATATGATAATTTTGCTATAATGAATGGAGTTAAACCAACGACTGAAGTATTTAATGTCGTTCATCCTGATCACGTCACTTTAACGTATGAATGCATGGTGTGGACATCATTTACAGAACATTTGAATGATGTAATTGAATTATTTACGTTCGCTGAAGATAATTATTGGGGACAAAAGAACAAATTTAAATTTAGAGCAAGCATAGATTCATTCGATATTTCAAATGAATTGACGGATGGTGGAGACCGTGTAATTCGCGGCTCGTTTAATATTAACGTTAATGCCTTTCTTCTTCCAGAAGAATTCGCTAACAAAGTTAATACAATTAAATCATATACTCCAAAGCGTATTTTGATGATGACTGAAATAGACACTTCATTCGCATCTCCTAATTTAAATAGATATAGAGAAAATGAACGACTACCATCGCTGGGTAGACAATCAACACCTAGAGTTTCCATGCTAACAGAATATCAAGCATTATTTGATTTTATCACATTAAACAATTATTTCGATGGTGTATTTGTTAGTTCGGTAGTCGGTGGCGACGCAATATATTCTATATCAAATACAGCTATAGTACCGACTCCAGGTGAATTAACTGATAGTATAAGTGAAGCAGATAAATACCAAGTATTTATTAATGGGGTGTTTACTCCAACCGCTAATTATTCAATAACAATGTCGGGAAATGATATAATAATGACAATAAGC
>Ga0209702_10001676_pt1 | contig 41395 bp, 45 predicted proteins | sample FRY01_FD_187210 | JGI IMG/M metagenome (GOLD analysis project Ga0209702, IMG submission 187210) | Freshwater microbial communities from Lake Fryxell liftoff mats and glacier meltwater in Antarctica - FRY-01 (SPAdes) (version 2) | ecosystem: Environmental > Aquatic > Freshwater > Ice > Glacier...
TAAAAGATTATTGGCTTCTATATAGTCTGCTAATAATTGTTCTCTGATTTTTGGATGTGCAGTTTTAATTCTTTCTAATGTTATAGCGTCCATGCTGTGTTATATTTTATTTTATATATTAGGGGAATCTAGTGAAACAAGAGTGAAACAAGAGTGAAACAAGAGTGAAAATAACAGTATAATTTTTAAATATAAAGTATAGGTTATGTGGAAAACTAGAGAAATTAAAAAAGGATCCAATTCAAATTATGTTGGATTAGAAATGATATGTCAAAATTCAGAGCCTGAATTAGGAAAATGGGCAATGTACGCTCCTGAAAATACAACATGTGAAAATTGGGTAGAAGTTGGAGCGAATGCAACTGCTGTTTTATGCTATGAATGCGCTAACAGATCTATCAAAAATTTAAAGAATGCATAAATTAAAATCAATGTTCTTTGAGAATTGGAAATCTATAATGTTTTCATATTCTCTTTTTTCAATAAATGCAATCTTAATACTAGTATACCCTAAAATAATTGGAGATACTATTGATAATTTGATTCTTAAAAATTATTCATATATATGGTACCTAATACTTACATTTGTAACTCTTATGTTTTTTGGTTATGTGAGCAGAATTTATGATACAATCGTTTTTTCTGGAATATACAGAAAATTTGCATCAGTTGAAACCAGAAAACAAATAGAAGGTGGAGTTGAAACAACTAAAATAAACGGTAGGTTAAACTTAATGCACCATATTGTTAGATTTTTTGAATATGACATGCTAACAATTATTCAAACATTATTTGGCATTGTTGTTTCTGTTTATTTTTTATCACAGGTGAGTTGGTCAATTGTTGGCTTTCTTTTAATACCAGGAGTTGCCATACTAATGGTTACATATTACTATTCCCCTAGGATTGCAAAGTTGACATCGATGAGTAACGATATTACAGAAGAACAGACAAAGGCGGTTTCTACTCGAGACACTCGAATTATTAATAATTTATTAAGGAGAGGTAGAACCCTTTCGATTAGGTGGTCCAATTTAGATTCAAAATTTAATTTCTGTTTAGAATTTATCATATATGCTAGTGTATCTGCATTGTTGACATATTATATAGTTAACAATAAAGTAACGGTGGGAAGCGTATTTTCAACGTATAGATATTTGTTTGAATTTTGTGGGGCTATGCTAGGGATGCCAACTATAATATCATCTATTATAAACATTAAAGACGTAATTAAACGATTAGAAACAGAAAATTAAAAAATTAAATATGCTTAAAAGGACAGATACTCCATTCCTCGATCAATACGGCGAGGATTTAACAAAGATTGCAGCAGAAGGCAAATTAGACCCAATAATAGGGCGTGAAAAGGAAGTGAATAGAATATGCCAAATACTTTCTAGGCGCAAGAAAAACAATCCAATAATATTAGGAAATGCAGGGACGGGAAAAACCGCAATTGTCGATTTTATTGCCCAATTGATCGTAGACAAGAAAGTGGCTATGACTCTTCTAAATAAACGTATAATATCCTTAAGTATGGCCAACATTGTTGCCGGAACAAAATATAGAGGCGAATTTGAGGAACGTATGAAAAAAATTGTAGAGGAACTTAAAGGAAACAGAGACATCATTATATTTATTGACGAGATACATACGATGGTTGGAGCAGGTGGAACTAGTGGTTCATTAGATGCTGCCAATATATTAAAACCTGCACTTTCTAGAGGTGAAATACAATGTATTGGCGCAACTACTTTAGATGAATACAGAGAACATATAGAATCAGACAGTGCCCTTACTCGTAGGTTTCAAGAAGTCTTTATAGATCCACCATCAACAATTGACACTATTGAAATATTAAATCGAATAAAACATAATTATGAAGATTTTCATTGTGTTTCATATACAGCTGAAGCGATTGAAGCATGTGTAATTCTTTCAGATCGATATATTAAACAGCGGGAATTGCCAGACAAGGCTATTGACTTACTTGATGAGGCAGGATCCAAGGTGCATTTAAAGGAAGTTAAGATACCAAAACATGTTAGAGAACTTGAAGATGAGGCATTAGTTCTAAAGACTTTAAAATTGGATGCTGTAGAAGCGCAAGACTATGAAAAAGCAGGAAAGTTTAGAGACTTAGAAATTAATAAGCGTACGGACATTGACATTAAAACAAATGAGTGGGAAATTGCATTACGCCAAAATAAAAAAACAGTTACGTATGATGATATAGCAGCTGTTATATCGGAGTCGACTGGAATTCCTGTTACTAGATTAACTGATGATGAAAGTCGAATTATAATTGGAATGGAAAAGGAATTAAAGTCTATGATTATTGGACAAGATACTGCAGTTGAATTACTATGCAGAGTTATTAAAAGGAGTAGAACTGGAGTAAGTTCTTCGAATAAACCAATTGGTTCGTTTATGTTCATTGGTCCAAGTGGAACTGGAAAAACCGTTACTACTAAAATTTTATCTGAGTACTATTTTGGAGGAGAGGACTCATTAATTAGAATTGACATGTCAGAATATCAGGAGAAGTTCGACATAAGTAAGCTTATAGGTTCTCCGCCTGGATATGTCGGTCATGACGACGGAGGGCAATTAACAGAAAGAGTTAGACGAAACCCATATTCTGTTGTTCTATTTGATGAGATAGAAAAAGCGCATCCTGACATTTTTAATGTATTGCTTCAAGTTTTAGATGAAGGTCGACTTACTGATGCATTAGGGCGGACTATTGACTTCACTAATACTATTATAATAATGACAAGCAATGTTGGGGCTAGAAAGGTTTCTGATTTTGGAACAGGAATTGGATTTTCAAGTTCATCTTCAACAACGTCACATAAAATACAAATGGAATTAATTATTAAAAAAGAACTTAAATTAAAATTTGCTCCGGAGTTTCTGAATCGAATCGATGAAATTGTTCTATTCGATAATTTAAAACCAGAAGACGTTTTGAAGATTGCAGAAATTGAAGTTCAAAAAACAATTGAACGAATGGAATCACAGGATTATATTATTAGGATTTCTAAATCAGCCATATCATTTTTAGCAGAAAAAGGGTTCGACGTCGCGTATGGCGCAAGGCCTCTTAAACGTGCAGTTCAAACATATATTGAAGACTTATTAGCAGATTCAATTTTAGAAAAAACAATAGTGAAAGGCACAAAGATTTATAATATATCGCATATTAAAGGAGAAGATAAACTTTACATAAAACAATAGTATAATGAACATGACATTCAAATATATGGATATGTCCAGCGCATATAATGACATTCTAGGTAATTTAATGTATGACCCTGAATATGATATTGAGCCTAGAGGCCAAAAAATAAAGGAGATAACAAATACAATCATAGAAATTGGGAACCCTTTAAATAATCTATTTTTAAACGCTACTCGGAATTCTCCTTTAAAATATATTGCTGCTGAACTTTTTTGGTATTTCTCTGGTTCAAATACCACAGAATATATTTCAAAATATGCAACAATGTGGGATTCTCTTAAAAACACAGATGGAACTGTTAATTCCGCATATGGATATTTATTATTTAAAGAACGTAATGCACATGGATTAACACAATATCAGTGGGTTATAGAATCATTGAAACGAGACAAAGATAGCAGACAGGCGTTCATGCACTTTAATAACCCATCTCACCAGTTTTTTGAAAATAAAGATCAAGTATGTACTTTGAATGGAGTCTTTCAAATAAGAAAAGACATGTTAAATTTAACAATTACAATGAGAAGCAACGATGTTATATTAGGATTTCCTGCAGACTTTGCTTTTTTTAGTGTATTACAGCAACAATTACATCGACACTTATTAAAATATTATCCAAATTTAAAGATTGGAAGCTATACTCATATTTCAAATTCAATGCACGTGTATGAAAAACATTTTAAATTAGCTGAAGAAATGCTGGAATCTCCATTCTATGCTGGTTTAATGCCAGAACTGGATTGTAATTTAATAGAAGAAGATGGAACTCCTATCGATTTGACTAAAATAAATGATAGTGTGTTTTTAAATTTTCTAAGATATCAAATTAAAAAATAATTAACCAATAATCATAATCACAATTAAAACATGCATTACAATCCAAAAAACAAAGAATTTCAAAGATATGCTCAATCTGAATTTGGAGTATCTTCATTAAATTTAGACTACCATCAATCAAATTTGGAGAGCTCTATGACTCCATATATTTTAGAGGAACGCGAAATGCGAGTTACTCAAATGGATATTTTCTCGAGACTTATGGCTGATAGGATTTTATGGGTAGCTGGCACTGTTAATGACAAGATGTCAATTATAACCCAAGCACAACTTATGTTTTTAGATAGCACCGGTCAACATCTAGACATAACGATGCACATTGATTCACCGGGAGGTTCAGTCAAATCTGGTCTTTCAATAGTGGACGTAATGGACTGGATAAAAAGCGACATAAAAACAGTTAACACTGGAATTTGTGCGTCAATGGGATCGATTTTACTAGGAGCAGGAACAAAGGGTAAACGCAGTAGTTTACGACATTCAACGACGATGTTGCATATGTCATCAGGTGGGTTCTCAGGAAATATCCAAGATGCAGAAATCAACTACAAGGAATGGCAAAAAGTAAACAAAGAGTTATTCGTTTTACTTGGTTCATACTGTGGCAAAACAGCAGAAACTGTCATGGCAGATGCTACACGAGATTTTTGGCTTTCTGCCGAAGAGGCAGTTGAATATGGCATCATTGATGAAGTAATTAATCCTATTAAATCACAATCTAAAAAAACGAAATAATGAGAATACATTTTTATATGTTAGCAGAAGATTTTGAATATTTAAACAGTATTATAAAAAACGGGATGGCAACAGGAGAGCGTAAAATTATAATCGCACATAGTTACTTTAAAAACGCATATTTAGTTAATCTATCGTATGATGATTTTGTAATTATTATAGATAATGATGTTTTAGCTCCAATTATATCACTATAAATTAACGCACATATCTTAAAAATTATAGATAGATATGGTATGGATATATTGAAATCGAGTTGGCTTCTAGAAGCACCACATGACTATGAACTAAAATATTATAGAATGATGGCTTTAGTTGAAAGAATAAAAAAAATGATAGAATCTAATAATTTGCACACATCATTGTTAGAGGTTGAATCTGAACTTTTAAGTCTAAGAGCAATCAAAAACAGGAGAGCCTCTATTGAAAATAAATCACGAGTAATTACAGGAATTGATGTAGAATTAATGTCTTTAAAATATAATAATATTGCAGTAGATTATAATCTAGATTCAATGTACAATATATGTGACATTGCTATAGTTGTACTTGAAGATTTATTTAAAATTATAAAAGATAAATGGAGGTTTATAGAAACGCATTGTTATATAACGGAAATACCAAATGTAAGGGATTTGAATACGAAGGGATTCATCTTATACATAGATCCGAATTCTGACATATCTATAAAGGTTTATTCTTATATTGAACCAGTTTCATTCAAAATCAACTGGAATGAATTGATTTTGAATGAAGTTGAGACAATAGACAATTCGCTTAAGAGTATTTCCGAATTTGTTATAAAAAAATCTGATGTTGATTACAATAACAGATTTTTTAGATTCGATATTAAATTTAAACGTAATGTTGAGCCGTTTAATAATATATACATGATTACTGTAATGAAGCATATGTTATTTAAACACATCAGAAAGTGATATTAAACTTTAACAAAACTTTAACACTTTATTTTTTCATATTAACCGGAAATTGATTAAATTTACTTATAATAATTAATCAAATCACATGGCAACAAATCAGATCACATTAAAAAAATACGTTGAAAATCCAAAGATAGGAAAAACGTATTACTTTATTTTCGCAGGTACATTGATGCAAGGACCTATTATTTCATTAGACCATGAACTTTCAAAACAGGATGGGCATAAATGGTTTTGGATGAAGGAGCGAGAAGGAACATATATCAGTAAAACTAAGAGCACATATCCAATATCAATATATAAGATATTTAGCGATATAAATGATGTTAATAATGTACGTAAAAACTAAAAAAACATGTATTCAACTTCTGAAATTAAAGAGATGTTATTCATTGATATTGAAACCACATCAGAGTATTCTAGTCATGAAGCTTTTTGTAGAGAAAGACCAAATGCAATAGCACTATGGACTAAAAGAGCAGATCAACATCGCTCATATGAAAAACATTTATCTGAACTAAGCGACTCTGAATTATATGACAAGATGGCGGCCCTGAGCCCCGAATTTAGTAAAATTATAGTTATATCAATAGGTCAGATTAAACATGATGAGTCTGGAATAAATTCAACTTCAAAAATTCGTTCTTTTTATGGAGACAATGAGTCTGAAGTTCTTAAAGCATTTATGGGAACTTCACAGGCTATCTTTTCTAAAAATCCATCTATAAAATTTATTGGACATAATATTAAAAACTTTGACTTTCCGTTTCTTATTAAGCGCTCTATTATTAATGGTGTATCAATTCCACACCAGTTTCATTTACAGAAAAAGAAACCATGGGAAAATTGCATTATAGATACGTACGAAATTTGGAAATTTGGTGGTTTTACTAGTGCTTCTCTTGCATCGATATGCGAATCTTTAAAAATACCTTCGCCTAAAACAATAATGGACGGTAGCGATGTTACATCTGAATATTGGAATGGAAACCTTGAAAATATTAAAAATTATTGTGAGCTTGACGTCGCTGCAACAATGAATGTTATTCTTAAAATGGCTAATATGCCATTATTATTGTTAACTTAAGTCATTTAGATATATAGTATAAACACATTATGCGCAAAGAATCAATTGTCACTCGAAGAAATATAATCATTGAACTAATTCTTTTTTTAAAGGAGAATGAGCCTCTTAATTTTCTCAAAATACAAACACTTCAACAAAAATTAGATACAATAGACAAATAAATAATGAACAAGATCCCAAGTTTCAGTGTATTTGATATAATTAGTTCTGCTATAAATAATACTTCAGATTCTAATGATATTTCAAGTGTTCCATTATCACAAAACCCTTCACCTGGAAATTCTGAGATAGCGCAACCAAACCTGAGCGAAATGAATAGTGCAGGATCTAAATTATCAGAAACCCAAACTCAAGCTCAGAATTCAACAAAACCTGAAGCCAGAAGAAAAGAAAATCCAGCAAATAAGAACATCAAATATGAAAAACTGGAAGATGCCGATGAAACCACTAGTGTTGATCCAAGAAAAGATAATCCTAAACCAAAAAGGAAGGGATTTATGGAATGGCTAATAGCAAAAAAGATGGAGTCTATGATGAAAAAACATATGGGAGGAGACCAAAACTCAACAAATGGCGATAAAGGTCATAAGAGCGAAGACCCTCGAATTGAAAAGAAACAAGAACAATCTAATATAGACAGGAAACCTCAAAAAGGATTTGATGGAAACGGTATAAAAATTAAAGATCCAGGAGTACCATCAACTACATTTGACAAAAAACACGATGGTCCACTATACATCGCCCCGTTGCATAATTTAGGCCCAAACTTTAATGTTCCTAAATCAAACTCTAAATTTCCAAAGATAAATTTACCTAAATTCAAATAAAATGCTTAGTGTATTTTAATGTTCCATATAATTACAGCAACTATAAAGAAAACCTCAAATACACCGTAACCCATACCCATCGAGAATATTGCATTTTTAAGATTATACTTAATATTGAATGCTCCCCACCAAAAGATAAAGGTTGTATATGATACGAAAAATGAAATTGCAAAAATAAGATGAGGCTTTCCAAAACTCATATCTATAAATCCTGTTAATGATAGTGACAATGTTGTTATAACATTTATAGTTTTTAACATCTTCAGCTGCATTACATTAATGTATGATTCTATACATTTTATAGCAGTATGGTTATTGACGTATATGAATAATGTGATGACTTGTATGAATGTCAACCATAACCATTTAGTTTTACTTAAAACGCCGAATGTTGACAGCGGCTCAGATTTAATATCTAAGTGTGATATGACATAGAAACAATATATGGGTATGATAACTCCGATCAAGGCAGAAAGTACCACTAGGGTTCTCTTGAGGTGCTTCCAATAACTGGTTGTCATGTATCAATTTTTATTCTATATATTCGGCATTCTAAATCGAAACTTTAACAAAACTTTAACACTTTAAATTTTCATGTTAACCATAAATTGATTAGATTTACTTATAATAATTAATCAAATACACTACAATTATGATACCAATGACTATTTCAAATGGAAAAACCAATAAGCTTTGGCTTAAAAACAGAATTTTAAATGGTACTGTTCTAATGTTTGAACAAAATCAAAAGAATGACAATGGTTATAAATTGTTAACACCAAAAAAAGCTCTGGCTTTGTTTTATGGATTGAGACTATGGTTTAATGGAGATATGATAATTGGATGCTATGGCACTTCATATTATTACAAATTCACAATAAAAACATCTTAAAAAATTCTAAATATATAAATAAAATGATGGAAGACTTTGAAGACTTTGAAGACCAAGACGATGAAATGGAAATTCTTATTAGAAACACAGAGATGAAACATGATATGAACATGATGCGGATTAAACTCGCTAACGAGAATTATGACGTGGTAACGGCTAAGGGAATCGACTTCGCCACAATGCGAAAAGAAGAGAACAATGACGTTGTTCATATTTTAAAAGTCCTTGGGGATATGTTAGAAATATTCGAAGAACTTGAAGAATATGAAAAATGTTCGAAGATAAACAAAATTTTGCAAACAGCATAACGAAAAAATCTAGATAGTATGAACAATGAATTGTTAAGAAGAATAGCAGATGGGCTTGACCGCATTGCAGTGTGCCTGGAAAACAAGCAATTGAGAGAAATTGCTATATATAAAAAATCTCAAATAACTGAGAAAAATACTAATAACTCACATCAAAATAGAGCAACTCTAGTCAGAGAGAAGGCGTCAAAGCCTCAAACTATTAGAGTTAGAACCCCAAGAAATTCTAAATAAACAATACAATAATGGATTTCTACGAATCACTAAACGTTTCGAGGGATGCTTCGCCTGAAGCAATTAAAAAATCTTATAGAAAACTTGTAAAGATACATCACCCTGATAAAACAGGAGGTGATGACATTAAATTCAAACAGATATCAGAGGCGTATGAGACCTTGAGTGACCCTGCCAAAAGGGGACAATATGATAATACATCAAATTTAGATGCCCATCGGCATGCAGAGCAATCTTCAAGCTGGGATGCAGTATTTAACAGTTTTGGAGGAGACTTCGTAAACATGTTTGACCACTCATTCAGTGGAGAAGCAAGAGGACATGACATTCGTGTTGTAATAGAAATATCAATAGAAGAGTCATACATGGGAACTAAAAGATATATTGACGTAGGAACTGGCGGATTTAATATTAATATTCCTAGAGGAATTCTGAACGGAACAAAACTAAAGGTTCCAGGACGAGGGACTAAGCACCCTATTAATTCTTCTGCGCCATCAGGAGACATGATATTAAATGTTAATGTTAACCCAGACTCTGACTTTATAGTTAATGGCAGTGACATTTACATTGAATTACATTTGAATTGGATCGATATGATATTAGGTGGAGAATTTGAAGTGCGAACCAAAGTTAATAGTGTAAAAATTAAAGTGCCTCAAGGGTCATATGATGGAAAAATGTTAAGAGTAGTAGGGATGGGAATGCCAATATATAATCAAGAAGGATATGGTAATTTAATGGTGAAACTTAGAACGCTTGCAATAAATTTAACAGAGGAACAAATTGAAATACTTAAAAAAATAAAGAATTCAAATGGATGAAATACTAGACGATGACCATGAATTTATAAAGAAACTACACGAATCTCCGAAAGAAGAGATGATGATACATATTTACAATGCAATTGTTGCTAGCAAGCGAGGAGCGCTCAAACATAATGATACCTCAATAGCAGAAAAAATCATAGGGGTTGAAACCGTTCTTACCTATTTTAAAGATAGAGAAGAATACAAGATATGTGCAGAACTTAAAAATATAATTGATAAACTAAAGGAATTATAACATGTTTTTAAAATGCCCTGGGCTACATCGGGGATATCCCATGTGATATATATATTGTTATAAGCCAAAGCAATAAACTCATTTTAAAAAAGAACATATACACATGGAAGAACTTGATGCTCAAATGCGTTCATCTTACTTCATACTTACTAAAAATTTCACAAGAACTGTTAATAGATTCATAGTTTTCACCGACGGGAAGCATAACATCGATATACCACATGGCACTGGACAAAGGAGTCAATTCATAGATATTTTAATTAAATATTTTTCTGGATTAGAGGAGTATGAAAAATGTGAAGAACTTAAAAAACTACGAGAATTAGTAATAATGGCAGGAGATTAAAATAAAAACAAATTTATAATTGCTCATATAATTTATATGACAAATATAAAATTAAAAACATATTTTAAAGACTCAAATTTAATTCATGTTGGAACCGATGAATCCGGAAGAGGGGCTCTAAGTGGATGCTTAACTGTAGCTGCTTGTATAATGCCACATGGATTTGAACATCCCCTTATAAAAGATTCAAAGCTCCTCAATGAACAGCAGCGAAAAGATGCCCGTAAAATCGTAGAGGAGTATGCAATTGCATACAGTATTGTACATATTCAACCTAAAGAAATAGAAGATACCAACATACTAAAGTCTACAATGATTGGTATGCAACGCTCTTTGTCTAATGTATACTCAAAGGTTAAATTTGATTTCATCTTAGTTGATGGAGATCAATTCCATGGATTCGAAGGAATCCCTTATGAAACAATAATTGGCGGAGATAATAAATATGTGTCGATTGCAGCTGCTAGCATTTTGGCAAAAACAGAAAGAGATTCGATAATGAAGGATTTAGATATAGAAACTCCCGGTTATGGATGGAACAGCAATAAGGGATATGGTACTGCTGCACATATTACTGCAATAAAAAAGATAGGTCCTTCTAAACACCACAGAATTAGTTTCATCTCACATTTACTAAATGAAACAGTTTCATTATTTTAAAACTTTAACAAAAATTTAACACTTTAAATTTTCATGCTAACCTGAAATTGATTAGATTTACATATAATAATTAATCAAATACAATATGAACACACTATCAAAATTTGAAATCGTTAGAGACATTGTTCGAGTTTATCTTAGAGAAAATGGAAAATATGCAAATCTTTCGGAATTAGACTCTTATAACGAACATATAATTGCAACGGGAACATCTATTCTTTGTACCAAATGGAAAATAAACAGTGGTGGTGGCTTCGTCCAAGCATTTGTTAACAATGATTTATACGGAGCAATCTCAAGAGCCGATTGTATAAACATACATGCACTTATGTTCTATAGTATGTTATCACATAACAATTCTGCTCCAACTTTTAAATAAACAAAATTATCTATATTGTTTTAGATATATAAATAAAAAAATATTATTATGAGTATAAAACGATTCGAAGAATTTGTAGCAGAAATAGAAACAAAAATTATAACTAAAGATGCTGCATCGGTTAAGTTTAAGGATGAGGAGCCAGATAGCATACAAGGAATTACAGAGGCATCTCGCAAAGTGGAATCTGTTATGATTAAGAACAATACTTCTTTTTCGATGAATGACATCTATGAATATTTATCTGGTTACACCACCAGATTAAATAATAAAATCAAGGTTTCTACATTAAAGGGAAACTACTATGACACTATTATAGTAGCAATGTCAGGGGTTTCAGAGGCAGGAGAAGCGATTCTAGGAGATGACTCCAAAACAATAAAGGAAACTAATAAAAAGGTAACTGACCAATTGAAGGATGTATATGAATCAGTGATATCAGAAGCTAAAGAATGGGAAGCTGACGCGCATGATGAGCATACTGTAATGACGTACATGTCAGAAAACGTAGCACTAGTTGCAGCATTGGCTGCAAACTCTGTTAAAGAAATGCATAAGGATATGGAGTCTGAAGCATATGAAGCATGTTTAAATAAAATGTCAGAATCATTTGCTAAAAAAATTAATGAAAGTAAAGAAACAGTAGCAGCAGTCGACGCTGAAGATATTGACTAAACAAACTATAAAACTAAATAAAAAATCTATATATAAACGGTATAGATTTTTTTATGTCTATAATTTAGTAATTTAACATAATTACATGTGTATCTTTTATAAAAATAAAAATGGGATTTAATAAATTATTTATACCTAAAATTGCCACACTTGAGAAATTACTTAATGAAAATGGAACTGAGTTGTTTTATCGTATGTATTGCACTGGTTTTGATGTTATAGTAGGAAGTTCAAAATCAATAAAGTGGCTTGTTTCATTTAAAAAGAAATATCAAAAAAAATAAAAATTACTCTTTTAATCTCTGGTTTGTTTTTAATAATTGATTATGTAAATGTATAGCCTTTAAATTATATAGAAACTTTTTATCAAAAACATATATAACATTTATATAATTAAATATGATACAAGAACAGGAAGTGACACTTATTAAGAAATATCAATGGAAAAAGGGTGAACGAATAGGTGAAGTCGTTGAAGTTCTCACTATAGATTCAGAGTTTGTACATTTTAAAGATGGAACAAAAATATATAATTTAGTTCTTCCGGAGTTTTTAGAGGAAATTATAGGTGATGAATTGCCGTTTCCAATAGTAGAACAAATGGAACAAACATCGTCAAATCAAGGTGCACAGTGGCTTAGTTCAAGTCCTCCTATAAAAAAACCACAACCACATATTGTAAATAAAGATATTAAGTCAATGGACTCTCCAATTGAACTTCTGGTTGCTAAACTTTCTAAAAAGAATGTTGAACAATTAGAAGCTAAAATAAATTTAAACATACCAGGGAAAGATGTATTTAATATGCTAATTGAAAGTGCGGATGAAGATAGAGAAGAATTAATTAAGACAATTGCCAAGGTTGCAGTCTCACAAATTGAGATAAATAAATTACAAGAATATTTAACAGAAGAAGTATTAACATTTATAAATAATTACTATAATGATTAAAGAAGAAACAATCCCAACTGAAGTATCTAAAAATACAAGGAGACAAAGAAGAGCTTATCTTAAGGCAATGGGATATTTGAAAATCAAAAATGAATTTGGAAGATTTTCGGCACAAGGAAAAACATGGTATGACAGAATGTGTTCTGATGGAAAAACAGAACATTTAGCCCATGAACGAAGAGTACAAGACCAACATGAAGAACAATTAGGGCAAATGGCCGAAAGTTTAAAAGTAACATGGAGAACTTTAGGGTATAATGACTCGGAATTAGAGATGTTATCAGAGGCCTTTTTTATACTAGCATTAAGTAATACTAGAGAAGATAGGAAAACTGCTAGAAAACTAATGAAGGATGCAAAGACCACTCAAAAGAGTAGACTAAATGCAATACGTTAAAATAAATATAGCGGACAACGGCGTCATTAAAACTGTATTTGACGATAATATTAATTCTGGAGGAGAGAGTTATGAATCAACGGTAGTGTATGATTTTACCGATCAAATTTCCAAGATTAAATTTATAGAAGACCTTTGTATTGACATTGGACTTTCTTTTGGAAATTCTAAAAACAAAAACCAAATAAAAATTATTGAATCATGGGGTATCGATTATATTCCAAATGATGAAGATAAGCGCGAAAAAATAAAAGTTATCAAATCTGAACTGAAACGATTTCAGATGGTAGTTTAAAAATTAATGAAAGTACTGGAAATTGATTGTATTTGGTGTCCCTCAAGAAAGGATTTTAATAAGTTTATGAAACATACTATTAAGAAGTCAACTAAAACAATCGACTTCTTAAGTATTATAAGCAAGCTTATTAAGTCTGACCCATACTTGGATAATCCTAGTGATTCGATTATTGGTTTAACAATAATCAATGAAATCACTAGAAGCCTTGCACCCAATGTAAAGGAAATAGATCGTGTGATTTATTTATTTAGGAGTTTAGATTCTCAAATTGTTAGCAACCTCAAAGATTTAATATCATCTATTACTGAAAGAGAATTTATAATATCATTGATTATAATTGGCGATGAAATTAAAATTGATGAAAGTGTACGGTTTCAATTTGATTATATCAAATACATTTCAAATGATTAGACATAAATTATTTTCAAAAGGTGACCATGTAAACGCGCTTATAACCAATAACCGACATAGTAATATTGTTTTTTTAGTGAAGGCAATAATACATGATGTTGAGTTTAATGATAAAATGCCTAGATATAAAATAAGAATCACCAGATTTTATGACGATATCGATTTTCTTAAAAGGTATTGGTTCGACATGAAATTCGATAAAAATTTTGATGGCGGTTATACTGTTTTTAGAATGTTGAGACAAAGGGTTTCTAATGTAAAAGAATTTCAAGCATATTTGGATTCTAAATGGGAATCATACACGATGATTATTGACTCAGTAATGTGTGTTAGAACTAAAGTAGAACTTGATGTTTTGTATAACAACATACAGGACTTCTTGGTTGAACGCAACATAAAAGAGTTATATGAACTTACAACTAGATACGCGTATAACAAGGGCACCTATAAATACGAAAGTAAGGGTGTTTTTGTAGCACACCTAAAAAAATTCTTAGGTGATAGAGCAGGGAAGGAAAAGGACTATTATTTTAAACTGCTATATAGGCCTCTCTCGGTCGACTACGATAACTTAGAGTAGTCAAAAATATATGATATATAAATAAAAATATATGATATAATATATGCCTATAAAGGAAAAGGATTGGTTCGATAAAGTTAAAGATGAAGCTAAAGCTGCATTAAAAATTGTAAAAGAATCTTCTATAGGAAAAGGATTTATCAGTGCACAGAATAGTGTCCTAGGATACGACCAAAATGGAATCGATGCAACAAATCCAGATGGAGTACACTCTGGTTCAAAGGGTAATAGTAGAGCCATGGGCAGCAAACCTGACCAAACTAAAAACAGGGCAATTGCAAAAGACGAACCATTTACTATTTTATCTGTAAATGTTAAAGAAGTTAAAGATGGAGTTGAAACGACAAGATCTAAATATTACAGTGATATTGTAGAATCGGAATTTTATATATCGACGTCAGCTGACCCTGCTCAAAAAGGAAAAAAGATTCAAGTTGGATCTAGGCCTTATTCAGCATTCAATAAATATTCATTGGTAAATTACAGAGGAACCCCGTTAAATTCTATTAATTCTACTGGAGAAGATGGATTAGGGGAGTTCGATGGTGGATCTATTTATCAAAAAATACAACCTGCAGATTTAATAAATCCGACAGTTTCTAAAATAATAGAAATAACTAGTCAGAACACCGAAAATTATGGATATAGATATCAGTATTCGGATTTTGCATTAGCCAAATACTATAATAAAATACCTAATAACCTCTTAATCACATTGAGACGATTTGCGTTTCCTGCCCCTGACGATATCGTTACAACAAGAGGAATAGGTCCCGATGGGAAAATGGAGGACCTACAACAGCCTGATATTGCTAGAGCAGTAACGTGGATTGGAGAAGCGCCAGGAAACAATATTGGAGAAATATTAAAATTCAATCATGGGTTTGGTTGGAAAACAGAGACTGCTAATGTACAAACAATAGAATCTAGAAATAAAGAATCTACTGGAAAACTTGGAAATTTTATTCAAAACAGTAAAATAGCATCTGCTGTTGTGAACGCTGCTGCTGGTAAAGACGCATTAGATTCTAATGCAGCGCAACAGAATGCCGGATATGACTCTTTTTCAAATACATACCCTAACCATATATTTGGTCCTCTTAATATTATAAAGGATGTTCTCGTTAGAGAACAAGGTCTTAAATTTGAACAACAATTTTCTCTAAAATTCGAATATGAGTTACGTGCATTTGAAGGTGCAAATCCTAAGATCATGATGCTAGACCAACTTGCTAATATATTAGCATTGACATATAACAACGCTCCTTTCTGGGGAGGTTCAGTCAGATATGTTGGAGACGGAGCGGTATCAAAACCACTTGGAAATCTTAGTAAATTACGAGAAGGAGATTATAGTGGGTTCATAGGAAGTATATTTTCAGATTTTGGTAAGATGGTAGGCGGAAAGGATGGAATTGGAGGAATGGGAGGAACGGCTAAAGACATTTTAAGTGGGGATTTTGGTGCCCTTAAATCTAACAAGTTCCTAAATAATATGCTTGGAGGTTCAATGATGGAAATGCTCAATACACCACAGGGTGGACAAGCAGTTGCATCATTACTTACAGGAGACCCTACTGGACAATGGCATGTAACAATTGGTAATCCTCTTAATCCGATTATGGTTATTGGCAACTTGGTATTAGAAGACTGTGAGATTGTATTCGATGGTCCAACTGGAATTCAAGATTTTCCAGAACGAATGACTGTTACAATAAAATTAAAACCAGGTAGACCTAGAGATAAAGCAGAAATTGAATCAATGTTTAACTCTGGGAGAGGTAGATTTTATATACAACCAGATGACGTTGCTGACATTAATAAAACAGTAGATATTTCTCAGTATGGAAATAAAGACAAAGGTAAACCAACACGAGACGGTTTTACTGCAACATTTAGAAAAATAAGCAACGGATAATGAAATTTATTACATTAGAGCGTAAAAAAATAGTTGATGGAACTGTTGATTTTAGTAAACCAACTTTAGTATTTTCTGATACAACATCATCAATTGCAGAACATATAGTTGATGAAGACCAAGTGGGACGAATTGACTTGATTTCATTATTATATTATAGAAGCGCAGATTATTGTGATTACATCTTAAAATGGAATGGCATTTCAAACCCATTCTCTTTAAAATTCGGGGATGTCATTGAAATTCCTTCACATAGGGATTCTCTTAAAATCATTAAAGATATTAAAGTTACTAATTCAAAACAAGAGGCTTCAATAAGAGACCAGTTTATAGATTCTAAACGTCTTCCAATTAAAGATGCTAAGAGAATTGAATACCTACAGAGAAAGGCTGCACAAAAACCAAATGGGTCAAAACAAATATTGCCACCTAATATTCTAAAAGAAGGAGATTCTAATATTAGGATTGGTAACGGTAAAATTATAATTTAAAATGGCATCAATTGATAATCATATTCTTACTATTACAGAACCTACTATTAAATTAGACGAGGTTAAGTTTGAATCGCTTGGAGAAGGAGATGGTTCAACTAAAGCCATTACTAGCAAGGGATATTTACTTATGGTTTCAATTAATGGATATGTGTTTAGTGATATGGACATTTTAAATATGAATTTAGACTGCAATGGATCGATGCCAATCATTGACATTACTATATTGGATTCAAAGGGTCAATTTGGAATTGATAACTTTCCAAGAGATGGAGATGTTATTAATTTTAGAATGGGAACTCTTGACAAAACATCATATAAAGACATCAGAATCGATTTTGATATTATAGAAGCAGAACAACCTAAACAAAATTCTAATAGTGGTGCGACTGGCAGATATAATTTTGTTGGAAGAATTAAAGTTCCAGGATTATATACAGATGAATGTAAGTCATATGGAGTTGGAACGTCATTAGAACATATAGAATCAATTGCGAATGATTTAAAACTAGGATTGGCTACCAACATAGATACATCAGATGATAAAATGCACTTAATATTACCATACAACAATAAGTTTGATACATTGAATGCTCTAGTAATGCACTCATACATTGACGAGGATAGCTTCCAGGTTCACTCTATTGACCCCTTTTACTATATAAACTATGTTAATCTAAATACTTTACTTGAATCAAAAGAGACGTTTGAAGAAATTATTGTGGCATTTGATAAAGAATTAAATGATGTACCACATTTACAAGGTGATGACTCAATTAATCAGATTAAAAAACCGTTAGTTATTACAAACCATGCCAGGGATGTTGGCACTAATTTATATATTGAAGCGCATTCGCTTATTAACAACGCAGGTTCGAAATCTAAAAAGAATGGATATAAACGAACCCTTCAATTTTTTGAAAATGATTCTGAAGAAGGGTTTGTTAGCCATGATGTTCAACCCCTTGTTAGTAAAACAATGAGTGACATTGAAGAACCTATGAAAGGACGAAGAGATGAAGACCGGTACAAGAATGAAGTTAAAACAAAATATGTTGGAAGGAAAAACGCAGATCCAGAGACTTCAAATGCCCATTTAAACTATGAGTATTCTGTAATAAGTAATATGCAAAATATAGATGAGGTTAAAAAAATGTCTCTAGAGGTTGCATTGGCTGCATTTAACCCGGCTATACATTTATACCAAAAGATTCCAGTACTTATTTATATAAATGAACAATTAAAACTTATTGCAGATAAAGATATTAAAAATTCTAAAAAAGAAAAAGGTTTTGAAACTGCAAGTGCTTCATCAGAAGAAGTCATTAATCCAGGAGAACATGTAGCTGACGATTTTTTGTCAGGGTATTATATCGTTGGCGGACTTACATATATGTATAAATCAGGGTGGGACACTGTTAAGCAAAAAATAAAATTGCTTAGAAGAGAATGGCCAAGCAGGATTAATAATCTTACTGAAGAAACAGTTAAACCGCAGCCTACCCCAGTTCCACCGGTCGCTCCGGCCCCAGTGCCTGAACCTGCTCCTCCGCCGGAACCAGTGAAAATAGAATATAATGTTAGCTCATCACATCTTGACACACAATATATAAACTGGAAATCAAATCTTTTGGTTGGAAATTGGACAGTCACCCCAGAAGGTTCTCCAGTTCCAACTATTAATATTGAACTAACTGACACTAAAACACAGACTATAGTTACTTTACCAACAGAAGTAACACCAGGTGGTGTTTGGAAATTAACAATACAAAAAGTACAAATTATAGCTGCTCAATATAGAGTAGTTGTTAAATTGAATGCGTCTGGAGGAGAAAAAGCTGAATCAGAAACTGTTAATATTAAATTTACAAAATGGAATCCAAATAGCGATTTTAGTGGTATACAACGGGTTAGAGTAGGTAACTTGGTCTTTTTACATGAAGTAAGAACAGGAACAGAACCAGGTACATATGTTGGTACATATACTAAAGCGAGCGAGGCTGGTAAAGATACATCACCGATGTCTGGAAGAATAGAAGGTACAGATGGTCAAAAGGTTCTTTCAGAAACTGCAGCATCAGTGAGAGCAGAATATGCTTTATAAAATAAAACAAATAAATAAATTATGTCAGATTTTAAAACATTAATGGATTTTAGGAAAGGTTCGTATAGGAAGTTCCCATACCAGGATCCTACATATCTTTCGTTTGCATTATTGTTTGATTTTTCAGACGTGGGAAATTCACCACTTTTAGCAGGTGGAGCTGAAGCGTTTCTAACTACACTTTCTGAAAATGCAGGTACTGATTCAATTAATTATAAAGACAGATTAAATGACTTACAAAACTTCATAACAACATTGAACACCATTAATCGTGAACTTCCATGGTTTTGGCAATCTATAAAGGGAGTTGAAAGGTTACAGCAATATAATCCGGAAAATGCATTTATAGGCGGAGACGATGCAAAACTTGAAATAGAAACTCTAGAATCTTTGAATCTTACAATTTCTGGTTTAATGCATCTATATAGAAGAGCAATTTTTGATGAGAAAAAATGGGTATATATAATGCCTCCTAATCTAAGAAAATTTAGAATGTGGATTTATGTTACCGAAATACGATCAATTGCTATTAACACTGATGTTAAAATGAATGGATTTAATAAAGATGATCTTAAAAGTTTCCCTGATAATTTTAAACCAAGTGTTACTACCACTAACAAAAATGCAGATATATCAGGTACTGCTGGGAGACCATACTTTCTATTAGGTATTAAATCATGTGAGTTTGACATAAAATCAGGTACTACTATATTTGCTGATCTTAATAAAAATCCAACAATGGCAACAGAATCTCTTAATATTATTTATGATGCACTTGAAAAAGTTGAAGCACGTGTATTGAATGGTATAATTGAACAAAGTTATGCTGGAACACAACATGCACCATCCCCTGATAGTGAGACGTTCAACCCATCTACAAAAACACCATTAGAGTTCGCAAAAGAAAAAGGCAAAGGTAAACTCGATAAAATTTATGAGAAGGCTGAGTCTGACTTGAATACCCTATCTGAATCAAAGAAAAGAGAAGCACTTCAAAAACTAAAAGATGAAACCTTAAATAGAATTCCTAAATTTGAAAATGTATTCTCAAATGCAATTAGAAAAGTAGATCAGGCTTCTTCCGATGTAATGCGTGGCAAAAACATTGGTAATGCTATTAAAGATAATGTACATGGAATTGTTCCAGGAACTACTATAGGCCAAGGTCTCAATAGAGCAGCAATAAATAACTTAGGCAATATTTATAAATAATGTCAGTATACAATGAATTAGATAAAGATAATATTAGAGAAACACACTGGTTAGGTGAGGTTGTAGATAATGCAGATCCTAAAGATTTGGGAAGATGTAGAGTTAAGGTCTTTGGTAAATTCGATAAACTTCCTACTGATTCAATTCCATGGGCAACTCCTATGAATAGAGATATTGTTGGTTTTCATAGTGTTCCTAATATAGGAACTATCGTGGCGGTACGATTTGATAACGGTAACATATATCATCCAGAATATTGGTTTCATATTAATCAAAGTAAGTCATTAAAGAAGGATGTACTAGATAACTCAGCTGAAGCGCATAATGTGGTTTCGCTGGTATATGACGAGGTGCGTAACATTAGAATATATCATTCACCGGAAGACGGTCTTATTATATCAAGAGGAACTGGAGCAAAGGAAAGACCATTGATTCAACTTGACGAAAATGGTTACATTAAAATTTCTACTAGTGAGAAGATATTCCTTGATTCTGGAAATATATTCTTAAGCAATACTGGTGAAGGTACTGAAGATGATACAGAACCAGCAGTTAGAGGCGTTTCATTAGAAAAATGGCTGAATAAATTATTAGATGATTATAAGTCGCATATACATCCGACTCCAACTGGGCCCTCAGGTCCTCCATCGCCTCCGACTCCATCTATCATTTCAAGTCTTAAGCGCTCACATATAACATATCAACAGCTAAATAAATAATTATGCCTGTACAATGGCCCATATTTATAAACAACCTCTCAAAAAAACTTGCAAGTAAAACGTCAAAAGGTCCTGATGACATTGGGATGTTTGTTGCTAATGAATATTTTAATGCAGTTAAGACTGCACAAACCGTATATGGTAATATCCATAAATCAGGAGAGAAATCCATATTAGAGATAGGATTCAAAAAAGCATTCAATATGCTATTCGATTCTGCATCCCCTATATTAGAAGACAAGTTTGGAAATCCAATATATGATGACTTATTTGAAAAGTTGCCCGGAATTGATATGAAATATAATGTAGACTGTGAGTTTGAATCATGGGTTGAAGAAAACAAAGCAACAATAATTCCATTTGAATTTTATCCTATGTTTCCTACCACATGTCCAAATCCAAAGGTTGCATCTATAAATGTAAATCTATTTGCTGACATATATATAAATTCTGAAAATTTAAAAGATCAACCTGAATCTAAATATGTAACCCTATCGATTGAAGATAGCGATGGTACACCCCCATATGAGTTCGTATATTCATTAAATGGTAATATCCAGCCTAGTGTTGAATCTGATTCAAATGGTATAGCATTGTTTTTAGCTCCGACTGATCCTGGTATATATGACTATATTTTTATAAGTGCAATTGATTCAACAAAAAAAGTTGAACTAAAAGATATTAATAGAAGCGCATCAATTGAAATAAAACAAAATATTAATATATTAGAAATTAAAGTTGATAATTCTATACCATTTCAATTAGTACCAATAATGTCAGATTCACGTTTGATAATAGAAATTTCCAAACGTGTTTTATATCAGAACAATGGAACTAAAGATTATATAAACTGGGTAAAACGATTCGATAATAATTTAGCAACATTTGAAGGTAAGGTTAAAAAACAAACATTGGATTGGATTGGTGCAGGTCTCGGAAAATTAAAAGTTCCTACATTAGTTGGAATCGAGCATGACAATATTATACGTAATAGATTATTTCAAGAAGAGAGTATCGATAGACATGACACCATAATAAAATTGATTGATTCTATCTTTATTTGTAAATATACATATATTAAAGACATAGACGGTAAAATTGGAAGCGCTTCACTTAAAAACGAAACGAAACGAATTAAGGATAAAGTTTTAAGATATAATAAGGAAAAGGAATTATATAGACTGCTTAAAATTAGGTATGTAAATGAGGTTGCAGCTGCTAGCATAAAAATAGGAATCGAGTGCGATACAGAAGACCCATATTGTGTAATGTCGAAGTGTATTATTGACTATTGGAAATCTACTACATCTAAACCGTTTGCTGCATCTCCTCCAATTTTACCATGTTTAATACCGTCTCCTGGTATGTACGTTCCTATTTATTATGGAGATGAAGGTGAACTAGGGTCAGACTTAAGAAGAGCGTTGAACACTGGAAAACAATTTAAACATGAACCAAATATACAAACAGCATCTCGATTAGTTGCAACTGCATTTGCAGTGTCATGTGCAAAACATCTAAAGGACTTAAAGTTTATATATAATGGCAAAATTCCAATTGGAACTAGTACTGCCCCTATGATAGGAATATCACCATTTGCCTTCTAGAAAATAGAATAAATAATTTAATTATTAACCTTTAAATATAAAAATAATGTCAGAAGCTGTTTTAACAGAAGAAATTACAACAAACTTACTTAATGACTTTGACTGGAGCTCATATTCAAATGATTGCCCATCAAGTATTAGAAAACCAAACCCCCACATCAAAGCGCCAGAAGGAGTCAAGGTTTTTTCAAGAGAACCATATGCCCAAGAACTACTTAATTTAATGGAAAGCCATTGGTGTGAAAACAATATAATTAAATTAATTAGTGTTGTAAATGCAGGTGAAACTTATACTGGTAAAGTATATGGGATTGACGATGAATGGGCTACGATCGACATTGGTTATCGTGAAATGGTATATGTCCAATTGTCAAAAGAATCTGAAATTTCTAGAACAAAATTAATGCCTGGAACTGAAATATCAGTTGAAATTGTAAAAGATAGAGCATTAAACTCTAGAGGGTTTTTATTGGGATCAGTTGAGGCTGGAATTAAAGCGGCGCTATTTAGAGAAATATTAGATGCTATTGAAACTGGAAATACTGCTTACATCGGAACAGTAACTGGTATGATTCCTAATGGAGGTTATTTCGTTAACATACAGGGGGTTGATTGCTTTATGCCAGGTTCACTTGCTGGCATTAATAAACTAGTAGACTTTGATGTATTAATTAATACACAGTTATATGTTGTTCCAATGAGCTACTCTCCAGAAAAAGGAACAGTAATAGTATCACATAGAAAATATTTACAGGCGTTGATTCCAGGTGCAGTTGAGAACCTTATAAACAATTATGGAGAAATGAAAGAAGGAGTGGTTACAGGTTCTACTAAATATGGTGTGTTTGTTGGGTTTGACAATTGTTTAACAGGAATGATATACACAAACGACTTAAATCCAGAAATGGCTAAAAAACAACAAAATAGAGAAATTAACCCAGGCGATATTATTGAGTTCAGAGTAAAAGAAGTAATTAGTGATACTAAAATCATGCTTACTCAACTTGAACATGTTGAAATAATAGACCCATGGGCTGATGTTATTACAAGGTATACTGCATTTCCAGTAGAGGTAAGAGGAACTATTAAATCCATTAAAGAATACGGGGTATTTGTAGATATTGGAGCAGGCATTATTGGATTACTTCATGTATCGGAATTGCCAGACGAAATTAAAATAGATTCTCTAGTGAATGGTGATAACATAACAGTTCAAATTACGCGTATAGATGTTTCCACTAGAAAGGTGTTCTTGAAACTATAAAAAATGTTAATAACTTTTTGAAAATATTAGAGCCCATATTTTTTTATATGGGCTTTTTTGTTTATATTTACATATAATTAACAGATAAATAAAACATGGGTAATTTAAAGACATATCAGCATTTTATCAATGAATCGAATAGCGGCAGAATAATTAACGTTATTTTAGACACATTGGAACCATCAATCTTAGATTTAGTTAATAAAACTGAAGCATACTACTTGGAGAAATCCGACATGGTATTTACATCTTATGACAGGGAATTAACTAGATTAAACATAATCTTTGACATGGTTAAATCTATAGAAAAATATACATTGCCCTCAGATTCACTCATATCAATAAGCGCAAGCCATTCTAGAAAAGGCAATTTAGAAATATCTGCACAGATTCAAAGGGATGGTATTGCATATAGTTTGAGTACCGAGGTTATTATCGCCGGAGGTTTTAATATTCAGATCGCACATTACAGATATATCACTTCAACAGATTTACCGATCACTGGCCAAACCGCTGATACTAAAGAATATGGAGATAAAATTAAGAAGCTAACAAAACTTGAAAAATTAAATAAAGAAGTAGAAATTAATAATAGACAAATAGAGAAAAACCTGGAAATAATATCTATAAATTCTAAATTTAATGATGAAGAAATTTGGCAAAAATATTTAGAAGGAGATGGTTCTTTAAAAAACAAACCACACTCAGAGTGGCCTACATGGGATGTAATATTGGGTAGAGGCGCTGCAGGAAATTATAATGACGATGAGAATTTCTTTAATGCAGAACGTGAAAAGTCAAAACAATACAATATATCTCATTGGAAATATATGAATATTAAAAGTTTGCAACAATGGATTGATGTTATTTCTAAAAATAATGCTAAAATTCAAAATAAAATAGAGCAAGCTATCAATAGCATCTAATACTGATAATTTTTAGAGGATATATATTTAAAATATATTTTCGGGATAAAATCAATGAATCATATTAATTCAGTACACATTCTTCAAAATGCCCTTTGCGGGGTTGAATTCGAATTTTTCTCAAATTTCAGTGCAGATGAGACTGCAAAAAAACTAGCGGTTCTGCTTGGCAAAACAATTCATGTTGAAACTAAAGCACATAGTGACTTTGAAGTAACACAGGACTCGTTTAAAATAGAGCCAGACATGTCTGGAGGCGCAAAACTGCTAGAACTTGTAACTGGCGCTCTTCCATATAATGCAGCGCGACTAATGATTATTAATGTATGTCAGTGGATAGAAGAAAATGGATCTACGAATGATAGAACATCAATTCACTTAAACCTTTCTTTTGACAAATCTAAGATTGATAATAAATACAGAATCTCTAAAATGAATGTTCTTAAATTCATTTTAGATTTTAATGAAGAACAAGTGTTTAAGTTTTTTCCAAAAAGAGAAAATTCTGCATACGCTAAATCTATTAAGTTTATTATACCAAAAGAAGATACTTACTTTTTTGATGGTAATCATATAAACCAACAAAACTTTACATATCCTGACTCTAAGTATTACGGCGTTAATTTTGACAAGAGACATAAAAATTATCTTGAATTTAGGTATATAGGAGGATCCGATTGGCATAAGAAGACATCAACTATATTGTACCTTCTAGACCAATTTCTATTGCAAATATGGAATTCATCAGAAAATAATGAGTTTAACACTTTAAATTCAATTGAACTTAAAAGGATAGTTGCTGAAAATAAACGTATTATTGATGCTAGAAAGGATTGGAAGACAATTAAAGATAATTGGAAGGATGTTAAGTTTACTGTTGATTTAAAAGAAGATCCAAGGATTGTAGATCTTTATTGGCCAAGTGTTAAACATGCGGTTATTAGATTATTCACATTTGGAGATCTTTCAAAGGGACATATTAACTATGACTCAGATTCAGGTAAAATACAGGTTAATGGCGGTAGACTTGAATACTGTGTTGATTTAGTAGGATATGAATTTATTAATTGTTTTTTAACAGGAGAATTCAAGAATTGCGATATATATTCATGCGATGTTAATGGCTCTGATATTCACTATTGTAATTTTTACAAAGGTACTCAAATAAACTCTTCAAAGCTAGATGGGTCATATGTACATGGAACGTGTGTCGCTACTGACTGTTATGTATATGGTAAGGGTACATTTAAAGGAACTATGAATGGTGGCATATTTAGAGAAGGTATGTATGATAAAAAATTAGCTAAATTTAATAATGTTGAAATTGTTAAATCTAAAGCAATATAAAAATAAAATAAAGAAATGGGAAGTATATTAGTAGGAGGTTCTGATAATCAGCAAGATCCCGGATGGGATGCTGAATGTTTTAACATATTTGTAAACGATTTAGCGGATGATATTACTGGCTCATGTATGATACCTATGAATCTCCCAAGAAAGGAGGTTCAAAATATAGTAAAACGTGCGAAGCAATGGTTTTATAAAAACTATGAATATTCTGTTAAAGAAAACTTCATGGTTATACCTAAGGAAATGTTTCATTCGGATCACTTTAAGGCTAAACGTTCATTTACACTTCCTAAAATGAATACGGTGACTGGTGGAGGTGAAGTATGGTCAGTATATGGAGTATTTGAAACTGGTGGTGGTTCTGGAGGAGGCTTAGATATTAAATTTGCACAAGGAGATTTTTCAATAGAAAGAATGTTTGCTGGTGGAATTTCAGGGGGGTCCGCTATTGTAAACGCAGCAGAAAACTTAGAATATTACATAGTAAATCAAAGTTTCTTTGATATGGCTAGACAAATATTTCAAAACCCTTATAGTTTTCATTATAGTCAACTAACACATGAACTCAAGTTCACAGGAGAAACTCCTAAAAGAGACGTAGTTTTAAATATATATGAAACTATTCCAGAATGCGCGTTGTTTCAAGATGAGGCGTTTTTTAGATATTGTTCTGCTAAGATTAAAATATCATTAGGGCAAAAACTAGGGATATTTGGATTTACACTTCCTGGAAACATTCAAATTAATCCTGATTTAATCAAAGGATTGGGTGAAGAAGAATTAAGCAGTTTGATTGAGGAAATCAAAGGAGATGAGGGTGTCGACTGGATGTTCCATTCCTCATAAAAATAGAGATAGATAGTTTATGGAACTGTATATAAAAGCAATAGGTGATCCAAACTTTGATCCAGATCAGTTGCAGGTTGATGAAGATATTGCCTTAATTTTAACACAAATTGAGAATTTATTGTTCACTGTAAAGGGAGATGTCATGGGAGAGCCTGAATTTGGACTCAATCTTGAGGATTATGTATATTCGTTTATGTATAATGACACAATGCTACAGGGGGTAGTGAAAGAAGCAATTAGTAGATGGATTCCACTCTCTGCTAAAATACCAGTCAATGTCACTGTGGAATTTGCATCATTTACCGATAAGAACGTGGTTTTTATAGATATTATAGTTGACTACCGATATGGGATTACCATATCAATTTAAAAAAAATAAAGAGATGGCAGAATTAAAATTTTTATCAAAAGCTAGAATTAAAGCTAGTGAGATGATCTTCGACACGAGGACGTATATTTCAAGAGTATATGGACGTGGGGGTGACTTATTTACAACAGCATCGCCGTTTTCCCAAATACTTGAAGTGCTTACAGAACTTACGCAATTTGTATTTCTTTATATTGAAGATGCATTGGTTGAACAAAATATTCTAACTGCACAAAATCATGCATCCATATATGGCCTTGCGAGACTTGCTGGACATGACGCATTCAGAGGAACATCGGCAGTTGGAGAGATAAGAATAAGATTAAGCACCATTGCATTTAACGAGATATCAGGGGATGCCATTAACATTCCAGCAAATACTATAATAAAGGCCACCAAAAATGGATTGACATATGTCTTAAAAACAAACAACGATCAATTTAGAATAGAAACAAACAATCCTGAATATATCTATATACCAGTTATTCAAGGTAAACTTGAAAAGCAAAATCTTACCGGAACTGGAAATAAATTGCAATCATTTAATGTGATAATCAAAAAGAATACAGATCATCATTCGGTTAGGGTAAGTGTAAACAGTGAATTGTGGACAAAATATGATTCTCTTTATGATATGAAGGTAGGGACAAAGGGGTATATCGTTAAAACTGGAATAACAGGAGGACTTGATATTTATTTCGGAAATGGTTCATTTGGTTTAATTCCACCAGCTGGCTCTTCAATTGGTGTTGAATACATCATAACGGATGGAACAAAGGGAAATTTAACAGGTTCAAAGGATCTTAATTTTAAATTTGAAAATGAAGGATTTGATTCTCTTGGAAACTCATATAACTTAAATAAAATATTAGAATCTTCGTTTACAGTTGCTCCGACTATGGGGTCTGACCCGGAAAGTATAGACCTTACTAAATTAATAGCGCCTTTACAATCACATTCATTTGTATTGGCAACTCCTAATAACTATGAGCATTTCCTATCTCGATATGGCATGTTTTCATATCTTGATGCATATAATACAACAGAAGATGGTTATATTGATGATGATAATGTTATTTATTTGTTCATGCTTCCTGACACTGCACGAAAACTTACATCGAATACTGATTATTTTAGTCTACATCAAGAGGAATTCTTTTTCTCTGAAGATGAAAAGAATGGAATTCTTAGAACCTTAGAAAATTCAGGTCAGCAGATGGTAACCACTGAAGTTAAAATAGTAGAGCCTAAAATCCAATATTTTAGAATGGATATTAAAGTAAGATATTTTGAAGGATTTAATAAAACTAATTTGTTCACTGAGATTCGTTCAAAGATTTCACAATACTTAATAAATATTACTAGAAGAGATCGTTTGCCTAAGTCTGATATTATTGCAATATTGGAAGGCGTTGAAGGAATCGACTCTGTAAATGTTAGATTTGTTTCTGAAAAGGAAGAAACTGCAAGAAGACTCGGGTATTATGTTAGTGAAACAGTAACAGTGACTCCATCTACGCCAGTCCTCGAAGATATTGGAAATGGCAAACAGCATTATGTTTTCTTTAAAAGAAATGTTACCAAGTCCCATATTAATTTTGAACCAGGAGCAGCACTTCCGGAAAATATAATAAGTCTAGACTCATTTGGAGATATTATATTAGAGAAGGAAGAGGTTGCATTATTTAGAGGAGGATGGGCCGATAGAGATAATATAAACGTACCTGACGCTGTTAAAATGGGGGAGATGGCAGCGTTATCAATTTATTTTGATGAGCCGGCTGTTCCAAATACAGTGTTTAGTATAATACAAGCTCAAAATAGAAAATCGATATAATGAACATTTTTAGTAATATATTAAAAGTACGAAAAGTAAAAAGCTACGATACAAGGCTTTCAATAATGGACCAAAGACTGCATGAAGGAAATGATTATCGTGCAAATATTCTAAGTGGTTCAATTTCAAAGTACATTCAGCGCAATGATACAATGAATGATTTTATTACCATGATTCAACACGTTGTGGCAGATTGGGTGGATTCGGTAACATATTTAAAAATGTACAAATCATATACTGTCAGAAGAAACGACAAAAAAATTAAATAAAAATGGCATATCCAAATTTAAGGTTTTTTGACAGTGAGTCAAACGACTTAAACTTATTATATAATTCCGATACTAATATATGGGAGGGTGTGTGTTATTTACCAATAGTTTCAACAGGTCTATATGAAACATTAACGATTTATATTTTAGAACAAGTGCAAGGTTTATTGGGTAACGACCAGTATATTACTCCAATTGCTACAATGTTAGGAGAAACGCAATTCAAATTCAAATTCTTCAATGGATATGAATTCAGCAAAGATATTTTCATGTATAGCGCTTCCAATAATAATGGAAGACTTGAAATTACAAAAGATAATATTCAAGTGCATCCAATATTACCACCAGATGCTGCATATTTTGAAGGTGAAGTTAATGGAATAAAAAAGATTAAAACTAATATGTCGATGATTCCAATTAAATGCAACATTGCATTAATGAGTCATGACGATAATTATCATACAGGGATTTTAGATATATTCGAAGTTAATAATGGTAATGAAATACTTATAGCCAGTATCAGAATATATGGTGAAACTGAGTCTGAGGATGAAAGACTTACGGTTTTACTTTCTAATATTGGGATGTCCATGTCAGAGGATGAATATATGATACTTAAAGATTCCAATATTATGGAGTTTGCACCGGACTGGATATTGATGAATCAAAAAAGAAAGGAGTTGCTTCTACAAGCATCAGAAATAAAACCATTTATTGGAACATATAAGGCGCTTTTAAATGCTATTGATTTTTATGGTTATAATAATTTGACGTTAAAGGAATATTGGTTAAATATTAATGAGCAATCTGAAAACTTTGGAAAATTATTAGCAGTTGCGATTCCAAACCAAGATACGGTTGGATTTCTAGCAAATAAAAATAATAATAACGAATTACCGAATTCAAATATAAAAAAGACCAGTAGATTTTCTATTGTTTATAGATTAAATGAGGCGGATGGCGGAGTAGACTCTTGGGACATCCCTACAGTAAAAGAGTCATCTGACTATAGCCCTGATGAAGTTATTATAAAACTATATGGACTTAAGAAAAAACTACAATCAACATATTTGCCGCTTAATGCCAAAATTGTTGATATTACAGGAGAAGGTGATTATTTTTCACAATTCAACATGAAGGTTTGGAATAATCAACATATCATTAAAGACCAAACTGCTGGTTCCAATGTGGATTTCAGTAGATACCCGATTGAAAAGCAGTTATATATTGAAGATCTTAGAAAGGTTGACTATAGATTAACAGGACGCTCTCAAAATTTCGCAAATCTTTTAGATACTGAACGCGAAGAAATATCTAGTTCGATTATAAATTTTTATGATTCATATTATAACACAGAATTATCAAGTTTCAATACTCTAAGAGGTATACCTATAGGATGCCCTATTGTATTAAATGCAAAGTCATTTATTGATACATGGGATGATGCGGAATTTACATTCATAGATGGTGAATCCACTGGAAATCACATGTTGGAATGGGATAATTGGTGGAAGCAGGGAATCTATGAGATGGAGTGGATTGTTAAAGGACCTAGAGATTACTTCAAATCATTTAGAGGAAACGTTGGATATTGGGCTGAGCCTACACCTGGAAACCAAATATGGCATCCAGGATACCAACAATTCCCAATAGTATTACCATATAGCGGAGTATACTCAGTAGAACTTGCGGTTTATGACTTATACAACGTGAGAAGTTATTATAGAATACCAAACTATTTTGAAGTAAAAAATAAAAATGTTGAAGTATATGGATTATTACAAAAAATGTCTCCTAAATTAAGTTGGAACGAATACACGTATAGTTATGACGTATCAGGCAGTGAATGGGAGTGGTCAAGAGAAAACATCGCGACTATTGATAGTATTATTGCAACGTATTATTTGACACTAGATAGGGCAAACTATGTGCATGACGATGTGGATAGCCCTGAATTTTCTACAGTAAGAAGATATTTAGATTCTGCGTCTCCATTCGGATTTTCAGAGACTCCTGGACCATATCAATGGAAGGAGTTGCGAAATCATGTATGGGATGATGGGACTGAAGTTAATTGGAATATGATGCGAGTAGGTGGAGATATACATTCATCGTTTAAAATGGATTTAAGACAAGATACCGGTCATGTGAATGGTCATGTTTTAGAAATAGAACAAATAGATCCTAATACAAACTTAGAAATAGTTGACACATATATCATTCAATCTACATATCCAATTAACATGTATGATATTCAAGGGTGGACATTAATTGCAGAGGAACTTTCTACGTTAGATCCAAATGCTCACCCTTTATTGTCTAAATTTAATTACAATCCAATATTGGTAGATTCTGATAATAATGAATCAACAGGGACTGGCCCTATTGGAGAAGATATGTGCGAATATATCCTAGTAGTGGCTGAATCACCATCAAGAACGCATGACTATTCTAGTGTTAAATTCGATAGTGTTTTAGGAGGAACTATATTACAAGATTCAGAAATTCACTTTACAATATATAATCCAAGCTTTCATGATATACATGTAATTGACACACATATAGAAGTCCACATGTTGAACCATGTGACTTTCTCATATGATATATCGAATATGCCTGGAATCATCGGATGTAAATGGACTCTTAAAAATAATAGTAAAAAAATAGATGATATATATTCAAATAACACGTGGCTAACCTATTTATTTAAGCACAAAGGAGACTATACAATTGAATTGGAGTTAACTGATGTTAATGGAAATAGAAATAAAATAAATAAAAATATATTAAAAATCGTTTAACATGGCAAATATAACAAACATCTTTGGGACAGACTCGGTTTCATCATCAAGAATTGTACTAAACTCTAATTTTAAATCTATTAAAGATGAATTAGATGACATTTCAAATTTATTAGATTTTGAAAATGAAACTTTAACATTAACAGGTTCAATTAAAGGAGGAGCATTAGATATATTGCCAACTGGTGGTAGTGTATCGGCGTTCAAGGTTACTGATACAGAAGTTGTCACTAATGTTCCAGCAGAATTCAATTTTGATGTGACATTAAATGGAAGTTTAAAACACTCAGTATCAAGTGGAGTTACATCTCTACCTTCTGGTGTAAATACGTATGATAAAACAACATATATTTTAGATGCTGCTCCGCCTATAACTAATTTAATACTAAGCGACGCAGAGGACGGACAGGAAATTACTTTAATTGCGAATGCTGGTAGTATTACATTTGATGTTAATAATATAATAGGTGCTACTTCGATTGTACTTAATGATGGTGGATCAATAACTTTAAGATTTGTTGATGAAACATCAACATTCTATATAATATGTTCAAATAACGCAAGCATATCGCAATTATAGTTATAAATAGCTTAAATGGCAACACCATTAATAAGGATTCCACAGGAACAAGGCGGGACTATGTATGCATTCTCTGGAGCTGCTAGAGATTTGACGCGTGCATATTACAACCCTGACATCAATTTCGAATATTCTAAGTTTGCACTTTTGGATATTCCTGTAGTGTCCACTCCTTCAAATGGGGAAAACTATATTCAATTTGAAAATTTACATAAAAGAAGTGGTTTGCAATATATGGCACATGGAGATGCTAATGTTGATTTTGCACAAACATTTCAAAATTACGCCCTTAACTTTGAAAACTTTATTTTAACAGATGATGATTTTGATGAATCAATATATACATCAGATGCTGAAAAAATATTCTTTAAGTGGCTGCACCATATCGGTGCATTTAAAGTTAAGAACGCTAACACACAACAATCAGTTGCAGGAAGTTCAAGAGTAGTAGAAGACGAAGACACTACTGATTCTGGAAACAACTATTCTAGAGTCGTTAAGTATATTGGAAATATCGACGTGTCTAATGATAAAAATTATCAGGGAAATACATATAATGAAATATTTGTAAATGTACCATCATCGGTTGGTTATACACCTGACATTTTATTCAAATCAAATAACTTTAATACTACAGCAACGTCATATTTACCTACGGATTACATTAACGGCAGAGTTAATCAAACACACCCTGATTCCTATTTGGATTTAGAATCTTTGGCTGACAATGTTTACGGTTCTATAAGCTTAGACCCAATCGATTTATATAATTATGGTATCGAATGGAACCCTTCAATATATGCTAAAATTGCAACTGATCCGAAACTAAATAATTTATTGGATTATTCTAAGAGAGGAGGAGACTTCAGATTTAACGCCATATTAATATACTATGATTTATATTCAAAATCAAACACCGCTAATAAGTCTACTAATTTATATGGGATATTAATATTAGATAATTTTAAAAATGACCCTAATTCAGAAGGTTCATATATACCAGAATTGACTAAATATAAACCAAATGATGTTACTGGATTAAATGGTAATGCGTTCGCCCTTAAACTAAATGTTAAATTTAACTCATCTCTAGACAATGTAGGAGTAGAGGTAAACATAAATGACTATTCAACATTCTCGATGGACATTTTCTTGAACACAACGACTGCTCTTGAAAATGCTGCAAGGTTATTAGTCGATGCTGCAAACACATATGCAACAATGACCCAGAGGGTTAATGACATAGAGAATCTAATTGCACATCTAAGTGCACAAGGTACTTCAATGGATTTTGCATCTAGAATTAAAGCGTTAGAACTTGATTTAGAAAATGCAGCTTTAAACTATGCAAAATCAACGTCAATATTAGATATGATAACGTCGGTTAATACCAGGTTGAATTTAGTTATATCGGGAGTTATTCCATCGGAAATTCAATATAATACAAACATTATAAAGGCAGGAGTAGGTATGAAGATAGATAAAACCAACAGTAACTTTATAAAAATCATAAACGATAACAATGGATATACATTGAACGATTTGTTCAATTATGATGTCATTGGAGGGGTGAACGGAACCACTGTAAATGCAATAAATCCATTTAACATGTCAACTTCTGCATCGACCGGACTGATAACTCGAGTTAGACCGTTTGATAATTTAATTAGAGTCAACACTAACTCTGGGGTTCTTACAGGTGATTTGAATATATACCTTGACGACAGTATTAATTCTTGGAAGAAAGGTCAAACTATTACGTTTTCTTTTAAGAATACATTGCCATATTTAGGACTAAACAAGATCAATATATACACAGACAAGTCTAATGTTCTTGGATGGATTTTAAAAGCATCTATTGATATTGAAAATATATTAAGTTCTAAACCATACTTTGAATTAATATGTGTTGACGAAATAAATAATACATTTGAACTTGAAATTATAAGATAATATGAGCGCTAGCAATTCAATATCACAGTTACTTGAACAGTTTCTTGAGTTAAACACTAACTCATTAGAAACTGTTAAACGAATTAACGAAGCAATAACCACTGACAAGGAGACTGTTACAATTGACCTTTTTAATAGTAAAACTAACCTAATGGAAACTATTCAGATACCAGCGTTTGGTTATTTGAAGAGAGAGCTCGATCGACTAAATAATAATATCGTGTCAATTAGTGGTTTGGAAGGTTCAAACGCTAATGTAAGATTAAAGGATGGTACTTATAGAACCGTTCATACATCGAGGCTAAAGGGTCCTTCTCCTTCAATAACAACACTGGTGTCTCCGACTATATTTACTACAAAACTAAATGATTTTTTCGAAGAATTTTTAAATCCTCTATTAACAATAAATTTAGATGTTAGTGGACAGATTCCTGTCGAAACTGAGAAGGTATATGTTGAAAGATTTATTTTTAATGAAAATGATGCTGCATCGATTAATTCATTCGATGAAATATATAAAGGTGGAAGTGAGATATCATATTCAGAATTAATGACCGATATTAATGATAATAATTGGCTTTATTATCTAGATTCTCAGGTTGTTGATATGCCGATTAGAAAGATAAAATACAATGGATTCTTCGATGTTATTAAAATTGATAATGTACAGAAGAATATTATAATAGATGGTATTAGCCAGGTAAAAGGTGTTAAACTTTTTACACTTAATAAATTGTCATATACTGATTCGACAAAAATACTTAAAGATACGGAATCTCTTAAACTTGGAGATTCATTAATCGTTAACTCTGGCAATTATAGAACACGATATCAGGTTCTTTCGATTGATGGATCTACTACTCAAATTGAGCTTCTATTGTTAGAAGGGTCTGAATCTATAAAAATAGGAGTTGAACAGTTAGGAATTTATAAAGAGGTAGAATCTAATTTAAACGTTGAAATTAATGTCGCATTTAATGAAAGACAAATTGTTTTCATTAAGCCAATAGATCCTAATTCAAAAATACCTGCTGAAAATTATTCACCGGGAGTTGGATTCTATTCTAATGACTTGGAGATAACAGATGTTTCTGGTAATAAAGTGAAGCTTGCTGAATATTACAAAAATGAAGTGGCAGACTTTGGACAATTTATCAAATCACTAAAAGTTGATTATATTCCTCCTTCAGCGGTTGGAATAAAACCATCTGCGCCATTGATTGATATTGTAAATTTCAAAGTAGTGCAAATCAACAGCCATTTAACTGACAATTCTACTACAGAAAAAATAAAACAATTAAAATCTGATAAATTTACAACTGAACAGTCGTTAAATAAAATTGATGAGTCGATTAAACAAAAAAAATCACTGATTAATACTAAGAAATTTACGTCTAGTGCAGAAAAGGATAGTCACAATAACGAATTAATTTCACTAGTGTTGCAACGTGAATCTGAATCTAAATTGTTCACATCAACTGTCAATGAAATTAAAGCAGCAGGCGATTCGTCAAATATTCAATTAGTTTCACCTAAATATAGAGTTAGAGGGTTTTGGTCAGTTCCAAATCCTAAGTCTATTGGAAACCAGGTTTCTCAAGAAGTTATTCAATTTAAGATTAGATACAGATATGTATCAACGTCTGGAAAAACGTCAACAATTGACCAAATCAAATTTATAGATAGTGTAACTGGTACAGAAAAAACTGCAGTATTTTCAAATTGGACTGAATTGTTAGGTCCAATTAGAAAGAGAGAGAAAAACTCTTATGGCAAATTCAATTGGATAATGGAGAGCGAAGAAAATGCAAGTGCAGTAAACTTTAACTCTTTTGAAATATCAATTAATCCTGGAGAAATAGTTGAATTTATGATTAAATCTATTTCTGAAGCTGGATTTCCATCCAATCCTTTAGAATCAGAATGGTCATCAATCCAAAAAATTGAATTTCCACAAGGGCAATTCAATACAGATTCTCTTGGAAATGTTATAAAGGTAAATGAATTAGATTTATTAAAGGTGCAAATAATACAAGACTTAGAGTCTGCCGGCATATATAAACACGTTGGAGAATCATTTGATGTTGGAAATCAAACATTTGCACATAATGCAAATAAAATTGCATCAGGTTTTTTAACAGACATATTGTCTCCAGTTTCGGTGTATGAAAAATTGCTATCACTACAAAATGAAATATTGAGCTTGAGAGCAATTATTGAAGGAACTACTGGAGAATTGCTAGTACGTATAATTGATGAGAATGGAAACATTACACCCGTTACAAATAATACAACAGTTCAATTGTTTGCTGGATATTATATCCAAGAAATTCCAACTACTGGAGGAAAAGGTTACATCGTTACTAAAAACTTTAAATTGGAATTGTCTAATACTAAAGCAACTGATCTTGAATTAATTGCTAGAATAATTGGAGATACAACACAACCAGCCCATGTATCTACTAACAACACTATATTTGGTCTTGGGACTGGAACTGCTAATAACGCGTATGATGGATATTATAGTGAAGAGGCAAGATACGATATGGTTCCTGTCATTTATCAGAATATAAAAGGTTTAGATGAAAGTTATTTTAATAGTGGGCCAGAACAATCAACTCAAGTGAAAGGACAGTTCATATATTCGCGATTTAAGAATATTGCGAATGACGACAACCTGTATATATTCGATGAAAGTGGTTTACTCTCTTCAAATGCAAATGGTGATATAGATCCATCAGTACCAAGTACTCCGAGCTATGATAAATACGAATACGGTTTATCGTACCCAATTTTCGGTGTTACTGAAATAGTAGGATCAGGATCTAAATCATTTTCTGCAGCTACTCAAAATATATTCACGGATGCAAATTCTGGTGAAAATGATTTTATATGGTCTGGTGGGTATACTGGTGTAAATGGTACAAAAACCACTACCACTATTGGTGTTGATATTGACTTCCAATCATATTCAAATGGCATGTATATACATATTGACCATCCTATTATTACTGGATATTCATCGAATGCGGACAATGCTTTATTAAAAATTGCAAGTAATGGATTAGTGGGAATGCCAAAAACTGCTGTAAGAAGATCGACTGATGCTCATGGAAAAAAACAGACCCCTCTACGTATATTAAATACCGTTAATAGCGATAATATAATTGGATTGAGGCAAACTATTAAAAATGGGTTTGCCCCTGAAGACCAGTATTTATTGGGAGGACATTCATGTGGGTCATTTCTATATATATCGCCATTGAACGTTGACTCGTTAATAGTAGACGCATCAAATAAAAACGGTAAGAAAATCATACCAGGTGGAAGCGCTAACTCTATTTCTTTAGACATTGTGTTCCAATATAGAATGACAGATTATTATGGAGCAGGATCCTCTGGAACTGGATTAGTGGGTGGCATTTTAAATAATATATTAACAAACTTAAGTTACGCTAAAAAAATTGGAATTGATATATTAGACTTCGGTAAGAATGATTTTAAATTCGATATAGAAGTACATGCGAAGTATACATCTCAGGGTAAAAACATTAACAACATAACAGGAGCAATGCTATCTAATTATAATTCTAACTTCCTTGGATCACGAGGAAGACGTAGATATTTGTCAACGGGAAACATTGACTTCTCATTCCCAGAAATAGGACATTTTTAAAATACCTAGGTAATTCTATTAACAGCCGCTTCTATTTTAAGGGATATATAATTAAAATAAAGTCCCTACATGGCTGGAATTAACACCGACATAGAGAATAATTCAATAGACGATAAGTCTTTTGCTATATTAAGAACAAACCCTAAGTTAACAAGCAATATTAAAGTATTGGTTGACTCTATAGGGAATATATTCTTAAGTGCATTTAGAGCTAATAAGGAACTATCAAATATTACATATCAAAAATTCGATATAAAAGAGTCTGGAATATATTCTATTGATATTGCCAACTTTTATAAGGGCATGCCTCTAACGCAACGATATGATGTATTGAGAACTATATCAGACTCTACGGTATACTCTGACTATGAATTCCAGTATGAAGATCAATATCAGTATGGCGCAATTCAAAACAATACCAAGTTATATGGTGAGCAGTATAGAATATTTGCTCCAATTTGGATTGAAAAGAAAATACCTACTAAGTTTGTTTTATACAGAATAGAAGGGACCGATTATAAAAATGAATATTTAGAGTCGACTTCGGGACAAAATGATAGGATTTTAGAGCTTCTTAAAAATGCAACTATTATCAAGACGTTTGATTTAAGTAAGTCTTCAAAGATTGGAGAGTATTTAAACAGACATGCGAACGATAAAAGATTTCCTAATTCTGCTTTAACAATAAACTTCAAAGAAGGTTCTCAATCCTTTTTTAATGGAATAGATATTGTAAACGGTGGGTTTGTTAATAGAGCGGAACAGCTTGATACATATTATACTCAAGTGGATTATCCTGAAATTTTTAATAATCAGACTATTACACAGGGGTTCGAGAGAAATGGAATTGTATCTGCTAATATAATTAACTTAGAGTTTTTATTCGATGATAGTACTGCAGACAACTATAAAATTTATAGATACTTTGGGATTTATGTCGATGACATTGATGAGGGTTCATTCAGTGTTAATGGTTTCGATCCAAAAGGAAAATTAAATGTTAACAAAGGTTCATATAAAACATTACATGATACTATGTTATTAACAGATTTCGATCTATTGCCAAATCCAGATCAATTCAGAATTCCATCTTTGCAATATATCAAAGACGTTAACGGAAATTTTTACCATGTAATAAATTCTATAAAAAACATACTATCTTATAAATTCATAATATCACCGAATGAAAGTTCACTGGAATCTTTCGGCGGATTTTCTAAAAATGGTAAGAAATTAGTGGTTGATTATTCTTCTCCGATTCCAAACTATAAGGGATTTATAACAGTTCGTATTAAGGAGGTTCCAGCCCATGGAGACCGTGTATTCATGGGAGATAAAACAGAAATAGAAATATCTCAATATAATTTAGGAGACTATGTTATAATAGCGGATGAAGATATACATGCAGGAAGAGCAATTGGTAACAGGTTCTCGTCAAAGGGTTCTCTTCAGCAAATTGCTATAGCGTTCTCTTCTGCAATCAATAATGGTGATGCCGTTACATATAAAACGCATGTGGTTGATACTTCTATTATAATAGAAGAGCATGTAGATGGTAATAAAAGAAGACATAATGCATTAGGGATTTATAATTCCAATTATGCAGATTTTATAAGCGTTGATAAAGGTGAATTAAATAATATTGGGTTGACGGATGATTACGTCGACTCTATGTTTCCAGGGAACGACACATTATTTATAGATTGGACTATATATACAACTGTTGGTGGATCTGAGGATGGACATATTCTTCTAATTAAGTCCACAGAGATTGGAAATGTGATAGTTGGAGAATATATTAATAATATTGATTCTAATAAATTTATAAGAATAATAGAAATCGAACGAGACCCGTTTAATATTGAGTATTACAGAGTCATATTTAACTCCAGGCTATATACATTGAATGGCAATCAACGCGAATTCGATATCTACCATGAATATAAAACAATCCATGGGAAATTTTCAGCTTACGACTTTAAAGATTTCGATTTCGACTTTTACTCTACACGAAATTCAAGTTTAGGAGATATGTTATATGATAGTTCTGAAATCGACCTGGCTAAATTTTATGCAGGGCTTAATCCTGTATTAGATGTTGAAAGTATAGAAGAAAACACAAACAGAATTATCTTAAAAAATGAGTATGACAGACTATTAGAAAATAATTTGAAGGAAACTTCCATTATTAGTAGAGTAGTTCCGACCATTTGTAAATTCGAGCTTAAGAATGCATCCAATGCACGTAATCTCCCATATATATTAAATGTAAATGAAGCCTTTGGGGAGGATAATCTTTCCCCTAATATTAATATAAATTCGGGAAGGAATGTTGAACATCTTAATATGGAATATTTTCATATGAATGGGATTCCTATCGAACTAAGAAATGGAAATGCCTCTCGGGATTTCAATAATTATGTAGATTTCGCAGATGACGGAGGAATAACTTTAGTAAAATTGAAGGACATTGGTTTCGATTATTTTGAGTCTCATTTTAACTGGAACGGATATTATGATAATGTCGATAATACTTGGTATGATAATACATATAAAAAACTTTATAGTAAATTCGACAATGGTAATTCAGAGAAGAGTTCATCAA
>Ga0209702_10001677_pt1 | contig 41355 bp, 41 predicted proteins | sample FRY01_FD_187210 | JGI IMG/M metagenome (GOLD analysis project Ga0209702, IMG submission 187210) | Freshwater microbial communities from Lake Fryxell liftoff mats and glacier meltwater in Antarctica - FRY-01 (SPAdes) (version 2) | ecosystem: Environmental > Aquatic > Freshwater > Ice > Glacier...
TATAGTTACAGGATTAATAGGTCATTATTCAAGGATAATATTTTTGACCTATTAATAACAAGGATGGTAAAAACTCAAAAGGTTAAATACCAGAATATTATATTAAGTAAATAAGTGAACACCTCAAAATCAGATTATTACAGCTACTTTTAATAAGGAGATGAACCCACTAACGATTAACCAATCCTCATTTATCATCACGGTAGCGGGAGCTCCAGTTTCAGGAACGGTTACTTATTCAGGAACAACAGCCACATTTACGCCTACCAGCCGTCTTACTGTTAACACTCTTTACACTGGCAAAATTACAACAATGGTAAAAGATGTAGCAGGTAATGCCTTGCAAACGGATTATATATGGACATTTACAACTGGACTTTCTCCACTTGTAGTTTCAACGGATCCTGCAAACCTAGCTGTTGACGTTTCGGTTAATAAAGTTATTACGGCAACCTTTAATATGTCAATGAATCCATTGACTTTAAACGCTACAACATTTACTGTTAAGCAAGGTGCAACTACAGTAGCGGGTGCAATTACCTATTCAGGAACAATGGTTTCCTTTACACCTTCAGCTCCATTAGCCGAAAATAAAGTATATACTGCGACTATTACAATGGGAGCTACTAATCTTATAGGTACTGAATTAGCTAATGATTATGTTTGGACATTTACAACAGGTATTGCGCCAATTGTAATATCAACTGACCCAGCAAACTTGGCTGTTGACGTTTTAGTTAATAAAGTTATTACGGCAACCTTTAATATGGCAATGAATCCATTGACTTTAAACGCTACAACATTTATTATTAAGCAAGGTGCAATTACAGTATTGGGTACAATTACCTATTCAGGAACAACGGTTTCCTTTACCCCTTCAGCTCCATTAGCCGAAAATAAAGTGTATACTGCTACTATTACCACAGGAGCTGCAAACATTGTAGGTGCTAAATTAGCTACTGATTATGTTTGGACATTTACCACAGGTCTTACGCCAATTGTAGTTTCAACTGATCCAGTAGATAATGCTACGGGTGTTGCACTTAATAAAGTGATTAGAGCTACTTTTAATATGCCAATGAATCCATTGACTTTAAACGCTACAACATATACGGTTAAACAAGGTGCGACTACAATAGTAGGAACTATTTCTTATTCTGGTTCAACAGTTTCTTTTACACCTACTTCTCCGTTAGAAAGCAATAAAGTATATACTGCTACTATTACAACAGGCGCTAAAAATGTTGCCGGTACAGCTATGGCTAATAATTATGTTTGGAACTTTACTACACTTGTTACAGTTGTCGTTCCTCCAGTACCATCGGGCTTGAGTTTAGGAGTTTTTGGTGGAAATGCCGGAATAACTAATCAAGGATTATTGACAAGAATTAATAATGGAAGTATTGGTACTACAGCTGCTTCAACACTTATAACTGGTTTCACAGATCTTATTACTGGTGACGTTTATACAGTAACTCCACTTCATAATGGACTTGTAAGTGGTAGAATTTATTCAGCTCCTCCAGCTCCAGGATCTGCGGCTTCAGCAACGATTGCTACGCAAGGATTAGTAGAAGCAAACGCAGCTTATCTAAGTATTTCTCCAGCTTCAATGCCTGGGGGTAATGTCATAGGAACAGCTGACCAGGGTGGTAAAACTTTACCTGCAGGTGTTTATTTTTCTGCAACCACAATTAATATTATTGGTGGTGATTTAACCCTTAACGGTAGTGCAACTGATGTTTGGGTTTTTCAAGCAGGATCAGCATTAACAGTTGGAGGTGTAGTACCAAGAAGTGTAAAACTCACTGGTGGAGCACTAGCTAAAAATGTATATTGGTATGTAGGTAGTCAAGCAGTAATTAACTACGCAGGTGGTGGAGTAATGTCAGGAACTATTATTGCCAATTCTGGAGTAACATTGTCTTCTCCTGCAAACAGCACCACTCCAGTAGGTCAAGAAACCGTATTAAATGGAAAAGCAATTTCATTAGTTTCTTCAGTTACTATGGTAAATACAATCATTAACATACAATAAAAATAGACAAATACATCCCGTCTTCGGGCGGGATTTATTTCAACAAATTAAAAAAATATAAAAAATAATAAAAATGAAAGCAAAAACTAATTTCAAAGAGGGTTTATGTATTACATTCTCTCCCAATAACCTAACCCTTAAAAGCATTTTAATAGTGGCTTTGGTATGGTTGAGTATTCAAACACCCATTCAAGCCCAAGAGGTTACTTATACAAAACCATCATGGTGGTTTGGTGTAGCGGGTGGTGCCAATTTTAATTTTTATGAAGGTTCAACTTATAAGTTGAATTCAGATTTTACTCCTCCAACTACTTTTCACGAAGGTCAAGGTGTAGGTCTTTTTATTGCACCTTTAATGGAATTTCACCGTCCCGATACAAGATGGGGTTTTATGTTACAAGCGGGATACGATAACCGTCAAGCGAAGTTTGACCAAGTTGTGACTCCTTGCGATTGTCCTGCAGATTTAAAAACTAATATTAGTTACATTACAGTAGAACCAAGTTTGCGTTTTGCTCCTTTTAAATCGAATTTATATTTATTTGGTGGGCCACGTATAGCCTTCAATATGGATAAATCATTTACTTACCAACTAGGAATTAATCCTGCTTATCCCAATCAAGCTCCTACTCCTGAAGTAAAAGGCGATTTAAGTGATATGAATAAAACCATCATTTCTATGCAAGTAGGATTAGGATATGATATTCCTCTTTCCTCACAAAATAATAAAACACAATTCGTCCTTTCCCCTTTTGCCTCATTTCATCCCTACTTTGGACAGAATCCACGTTCTATAGAAACATTGAACATAACAACTGTGAGAGCAGGTGTAGCACTTAAATTTGGTCAAGGACGTCTAATCACAACTCCAGAAGAAAAAGCTTCAGTGATTGCAGATCCAGAAGTTCAGTTTTCTGTTTATGCTCCTTCAAATCTTCCTACAGAGCGTCGTGTAAGAGAAGTTTTCCCACTTCGTAACTATGTATTTTTTAATCTTGGTTCAACCGAAATCCCAAGTCGTTATACACTACTTAAAAAAGAAGAGGTAAAAGACTTTAGAGAAGATCAACTAGAAATGGTAACACCTATAGATCAATCAGGACGTTCTAAAAGACAAATGAATGTGTACTATAATGTGCTAAACATCCTAGGTGATCGTATGATAAAAAATCCTTCAACAACGATTACATTAGTTGGATCGTCTGAACAAGGAGCACAAGAAGCTAAGGTAATGGCAGAATCCGTTAAATTCTACTTGGTAAATACTTTCGGTATCAATGATTCAAGAATCAGTACTAAAGGGCAGTCTAAACCCAATATCCCATCATTACAACTTGGAGGAACACTTGAATTGGATTTACTACGTGAAGGCGACAGAAGAGTTTCAATCGAAAGTAGCTCACCAGTGTTATTGCAAGAGTTTCAAAGTGGGCCTGATGAAAAATCTTCAATGATGGTACCTTTGCAAGAAGCACCAGCCGAAAGTTATGTGGTTTTTGATGTTAAAGGAGCTAACGAAGCTTTCTCAGTTTGGTCTGTACAACTTATGGACGAAACGGGAAAAGTGCAATCTTTTGGACCTTATACTCAAGAAAGCGTGAGTTTGTCAAGCAAATCTATTTTGGGAGATAAAACTGAGGGAGATTATAAAATCACAATGACAGGTCAAACTAAAAGTGGTGTAGCAGTAAGCAAAGAAACAACTGCACACATAGTAGCTTGGGAGCCAGCCAAAATTGATGAAGGTATGAGATATAGCATTATCTATGAATTTAACAAATCAAAAGCGATTTCGATTTATGAAAAATACCTAACAGAAGTAGTGACACCAAAAATTCCTGTAAATGGAACCGTTCTTATCCAGGGTCATGCCGATATTATTGGAAATGATGCATACAATTTAAAATTGTCTCAAAAGCGTGCAAACGACGTGAGAAGCATTATTGAAAAAGCCTTGGCAAAAGTTAGTAGGAACGATGTTAAATTTGAAGTAAGCGGTTATGGCGAAGACCCAAGCCACTCTCCTTTTAATAACAAATTCCCTGAGGAACGTTTTTATAACCGTACCGTTATCATTGATATTTTCAACGGTAAATAAGGCGCATAATAATAAATTAAGACGTTTGTTTTAATTGGAGAAGGACAGGAGTTTAAATCCCTGTCCTTTTTTTTATATAAAAATAAAAAACTCGTTAATGTGTGAATTTTGTAATTAATGACAATAAATGTGTAACTCATTATGCAAGAGTATTCTCCATCTTTACACTATAAATAATTCGTAACAATTTAAACAAAAAAAACATGAAAAAATTACCTCTTTATTTAATGATGATGGTATTGTCATTAAGTATTTTACCAACCACAATGATTGCTGCAGAAAAAAATCCAACAGCTGTTGCAACTACGACCAAAGAAATGCCTGCTGAAATTAAAGTTATGTTTAATCGTCTGGAGGAAATAAAAGCAATGGACAAATCTTCCCTAAATTCTTCAGAAAGAAAAGCCCTTCGTAAAGAAGTTCGTGCTATTAAAGCAGACTTACAAGCATCAGGAAATGGCGTTTATTTTTCTGTAGGAGCCATTATCATTATCATATTATTGTTGATTCTTATTTTGTAATTATTGACTAGAAGTAAAGAATTCATAATGCCAATTAAATGTTAATTTCATCTTTCTGGCACAGTTGTTGGCTCTTTTGAAGGAGTGGAACAACTACTAAAATTGAATTATTAGAAATTAAAAAAAGCATAAAATGAAAACTTTAAAAATGATTACCTTAGGAATAATGATGTTTTTTGCATCGAGTTCCATAAATGCCCAAATATCAGTAAATGTAAATTTAGGACTACAGCCATCTTGGGGTCCAGTAGGCTATTCTTCAGTGGATTATTATTATATCCCGGATGTTCAGTCGTATTATGATGTGAGAGCCACGCAGTTTATTTATCTAAATAATGGCGCTTGGATCCGTTCAAGTCGTTTGCCTTATCAATACAGAAGTTATGATTTAAATAGAGGTTACAAGGTTGTTTTGAATGATTACCATGGCTCAAGACCTTATGATAATTTTAAAAGTCATAAAGTAAAATATTATAAAGGATACAAAGGGAAAGCTCAACAATCTTTAGGATATAGAAACAACGGAAATGACAACCGCGGAAACAATGGAAATTCAAAAGGTAAAGGCGGAAAAGGACATGGTGGAAAAAAACATTAATCCTTAAAACGCCTAAGTTTAAATATTCAGGGTTGACTTTTTAATTAAAGTCGACCCTTTTTTATTCGATTCATAAACGTATGAAAAGCTGATGCTATAATTTTTTCCAATTCCTATTTTTCCAACTAAAAACTTCTTAGTAATCTTTGGATTTTCTCTTGTTCTAAAAAACTCCTTGATTCTTGTTGAAGATACTGGATTCAATCGTACCTTTGTGCCCGAAACATCGAAAAATAAAGGAGTTAACCGCAACGCTTTTACTGTTTTTTATAGTTTCGAAAAACAGTAAAGAATTCTATTATCTAGCAAAGATATTACTCTCCACAGGAGTCAAACTAATACATATTATGACACATAAAGCAGGTTTTGTAAATATCATCGGAAATCCAAATGTAGGGAAATCAACCTTGATGAATGCCTTTGTTGGCGAAAGATTATCCATCATCACATCAAAAGCGCAAACTACCCGTCACCGAATTTTGGGGATTGTAAACGGCGAAGATTTTCAATTGATTTTATCCGATACACCTGGAATCATTAAACCCGCTTATGAAATGCAGGAATCAATGATGAACTTCGTGAAATCCGCTTTTGAAGACGCCGACATCTTGATTTATATGGTCGAAATTGGTGAACAAGAACTGAAAGACGAATCTTTTTTTAATAAAATAATCCACTCGGAAATTCCAGTTTTGTTATTATTGAACAAAATTGATAATTCCAATCAAGAGCAATTAGAAACCCAAGTTGCTTTCTGGACGGAGAAAGTTCCCAATGCCGAGATTTATCCAATATCAGCTTTGCAAAATTTTAATGTTCCTGAAGTTTTTCAAAGAATCATCGAATTGCTGCCAGAATCGCCAGCTTATTATCCAAAAGATCAATTGACGGACAAACCCGAACGTTTCTTCGTAAACGAAACCATTCGCGAAAAAATCTTGTTGAATTACAGCAAAGAAATACCCTATGCAGTTGAAATCGTGACAGAAGAATTCTTTGAAGACGAAAAAATAATCCGAATTCGTTCCCTAATTATGGTCGAACGTGAAACCCAAAAAGGAATCATTATTGGTCACAAAGGAGCTGCCCTGAAACAAGTAGGAATGGAAGCTCGTGCCGATTTAGAGAAATTTTTTGGAAAACAAATCCACATCGAATTGTATGTGAAAGTCAATAAAAACTGGAGAAGCAACGCGAATATGTTGAAAAGATTTGGGTATAATCAGTAGTTTTTTTTGTTTAATGTTTCATTACAATTCAAAAAAAATCCAAAGCCAAAAACACATTTTCTCATAAAATCGTAGTACATTTGTTATTTAATGATATAAAAAATCTTGTATTATGATACAGTTAGTAGAGGAATATGGCAAATACGTTTCGAATATACCAGATTTGGTAAGTAGTTCGTATTACAAAGCGGAGTATTTCATTCATAATTTGAATTTGAAAAATGCTACTTATTATCGTAAATTAAAAGACAATAGTTTTACGCCTCAAGAAATAAAAAAAATCACGGAATTACTTTTTCCAGAAGAGGTTTTGCTGCAAAAACTTCAAAAAAGTGAGGATGATATTCAGTCAGGAAGGGTTTTTGAAAACGACGACGTTATGACAAAATTACGTTCGAAGTATCGTATTTAAGTCCAATGGATTTTTCGCATTGTTACAAAAAACTGCTAAATATATGGTTTGGTTCTCGATTTTATAGAATAAGTAGGTTTGTTTAGCAATTAAAAATTTACGATATTCAGTTTTTTTATATTGAATTCCCACTTCAAAATTATTTGAAATAATTAAAAGTATGGCTTCTGTTTTGTCAATGAAATCAACCACTTCTTTCATTGAAAATTTGTAGTTAATATATTCTGTAATTTCTTCATAACTTTCCAAAGCTGTTTCAGTCCATATTATTTTCATAAACTTTACACTTTTAATTCCAAAATCTCCAAAAACTTTTCTTCCAATTCATTCATTTGACCATAGCCTTTGAAACGTATTTGTTTGGCGATGAAATAGAGCAAAAACCAAACGATAACCATCAATACCATCACTGTAAAGTCCATTGTTGTTGAATTTTTCAAGACATAGTCGGAGTAGGCGATGCCTCCGAAAATCACAAAAATTCCTGCCACAATAAAATGGAGAAACATAAAAAGTGTCCATAAAGTAGGCTCTGGACCAAACAATCCCCGAATGTGGGTTTCGTTGTTGTCTTTTGGTTCCAATTCCAAATGCAAATGCGGCGACCAATAATTGCGTTTCGATTCGGGAATATTCATCCAAATATGATTGTGTTTGATTTTTAGATGACAATCTTCGGCGCAATCCACTTTATAATTTTCGAATTTTTGACGAATGGCATCAATGTTCTCTTCAACATCTTTGTAAAAACGCAAGCGAAGTCTGATTTCATTTTTGGCATCCATAACAGTAATTTAGGGTTCGGAATTATTAATAGCACTGCAAAATAGTAAAAAAATTGATAGTATGGTATTTAACACTACCTTTGCAAAAAATTAAAATGCAGTATTTTGGATTTATAAATGAATATGATTCTGTGAAAACGAAATCTAAAATCTAAAATCTAAAATCTAAAATTATAAGAATGAACAACATTGTAGCCATAGTAGGAAGACCAAACGTAGGAAAATCGACGCTTTTTAATCGTTTGATACAAAGAAGAGAAGCGATTGTAGATTCGGTTTCGGGAGTAACCCGTGACAGAAACTATGGAAAAAGCGAATGGAACGGAAAGGAATTTTCTGTAATTGATACGGGTGGTTATGTTCGTGGATCTGACGATGTTTTCGAAGGCGAAATCCGCAAACAAGTAGAACTTGCCATTGATGAAGCCGACGTAATTATTTTTGTGGTTGATGTAGAAGAAGGCATTACCCCTATGGATGATGTAGTTGCCAGACTTTTGCGCAAGGTGAAAAAACCTGTTTTACTTGCCGTAAATAAGGTGGATAATGCGATGCGTGAAAAGGATGCTCTCGAGTTTTACAACCTTGGTTTAGGTGAATTTTACACTTTTGCCAGTATTTCAGGAAGTGGGACAGGAGATTTATTGGATGCTGTAATTGATGCTTTCCCAGTAAAACCAGAACCAGTTCAAGAAGAAATTGTGTTGCCTCGTTTTGCCGTTGTGGGTCGTCCAAATGCTGGGAAATCAAGCTTTATAAACGCCTTGATTGGTAAAGAACGTTTTATGGTTACTGATATTGCGGGAACAACTCGTGATGCTATTGATACTAAATTTGACCGTTTTGGATTCGAATTCAACTTGGTTGACACCGCAGGAATTCGTCGTAAAGCTAAAGTTAAGGAAGATCTAGAATTCTATTCGGTGATGCGCTCGGTTCGTGCGATTGAACACGCCGATATTTGTATCTTGATTATTGATGCCACTCGTGGATTTGAAGGCCAAGACCAAAGCATTTTTTGGTTGGCCGAAAAAAACCGAAAAGGAGTCGTAATTTTGGTAAACAAATGGGATTTAGTCGAAAAAGACACGATGTCAACCCGTGATTACGAAGCTAAAATCAGGGAAGAATTAATGCCTTTTACGGATGTGCCCATTCTTTTTGTTTCGGCATTGACAAAACAACGTTTGTTGAAAGCATTAGAAGCAACGGTTCAGGTTTTCGAAAATAGAAAACAACGTATTGCCACTTCAAAATTCAATGAATTTATGTTGAAAGTAATCGAAGCTTATCCGCCACCAGCAACCAAAGGGAAATATGTAAAAATTAAATATTGTATGCAATTGCCAACATTGACACCACAGTTTGTGTTTTTTGCCAATATGCCACAATATGTTAAGGAACCTTACAAACGATATCTCGAAAACAAGATTAGAGAAAACTGGGACTTCTCAGGAGTGCCAATCGACATTTATATCAGAGAAAAATAAAATTGAAATCCCGAGCAATCGGGATTTTTTTATGTAATTTTCAATCATAAAGTTTATTTATAAAAGCGAATTAAACCTTTCTGATTTTTCTGAGTCTAAATCATTTATGTAAGTACCACTTTCATGTCTAAAATATATTCTACTTTTTTACTCTTTTTCATTATTTATTCCGCTACTGCACAAAATGAAGTTGTTATTAAGGGAACGGTTTATGACATTAATACCCAGTTGCCATTAGAGTTGGCTACTATTTATTTTTCTAATGTCAAAGATTCCACTGTTCTAGAATATGCAACTACTGATAAAAGCGGTTTTTTTAAAATCAACACAAAAAAATACGATAAACCTGTTTTTTTAAAGGTGAATTATATGGGATATCAATCCTATGTTGAGGAACAAAACGGGATTTTGGAAAACAAGGATTTTGGAAAACTGTACTTGCTGCAAAATGCAAACGTATTAGATGAGGTCATTATAAAAACTGAAGCGCCGCCAATCAGAATCAAAAAAGATACTTTAGAGTTTAACGCTACTTCTTACAAAGTGCGTCCAGATGCCAATGTGGAAATTTTGTTGAAACAACTGCCAGGATTTGAAGTTGATAGTGATGGAAAAATAACCGTAAACGGGAAAGAAGTCACTCAATTTTTAGTAAACGGAAAGCCTTTTTTTGATAAAGATGGAGCAGTAGCAATAAAAAACTTGCCAGCAGACTTGATAAGCAAAGTTCAAGTATCTGATTTAAAAACCAAAAAAGAAGAATTGTCCAAGCAAGACTCCAGTTCTGATAATTCCAGCATCAATTTGACCATTGATGAAAAGAAAAACACAGGCTATTTCGGGAAATTATTGGCGGGTTATGGAACCGATGATCGCTATGAATCCAGTTTTATTTTGAACTATTTTAATAATAATCAAAAAATAAGTCTTTTGGCTTCAGCCAATAATATCAATTCATCTGGATTTTCGATGGACGATGTTTTTGATAATATGGGAGGAGGAAGGAATGCAAGAGGAAATTCTCGATCTACTGGAACTGGCAAAGGAATTACCACCTCAAATTTGGTCGGCTTTAATTATTCCGATGAATGGTCGAAAGATTTAGAAGCTATGGGAAGTTATAATTTTTCTAACACCATTAATAAAAACGAAAGCAAGTCCAATCAAGCCAATTTCTTGCCAACAAGCACTTTTTTTACTGAATCTAATTCGAAAACTAGAAACGAAAATACCGGAAACAAAGCGAATTTTGAATTGGAATATAAACTAAGTCCAAGCACGCAAATTGTTGTTATACCAAAGGTAGATCAATCTCGTTCCAATACTCTTTCTGAATCTTCGAGTTTTTCTAGGGACGAAATTGGGGAATCTTTAAACGAAAGCACTTCAAAATCTTACAAAGAAAACAAAGCGTCTAGTTTTGCCAATACGATAAACTTTAATAAAGCCTTCGAAAAGAAAACTCGTAATTTTAGTTTTGTTTTTACTAATAATAACACAAAAAACGATTCAGATGTTCTAAATGTATCTGAAACTACTTTTTATCAAGACAGCAAGCCTAATGACGTGCGAAACCAAAACAGCAAGAATGGCAACATCTATGATGCTTACACAGCCGATATTGAATACACGGAACCCATAACGGATTCGTTGCGGGTGCGATTTGGTTTGGATTTTGAATGGGAGAATAGGATAAATGATGTCAAAACTTTCGATTTTGATGGTATTTCCCAATCGTATTCAGTTCTAAATGATTCGTTGTCCAATTATATCACATCGCGACAAAATGCTATTACTCCAAAAATGGGACTTACTTTCGAAAAAAATAAATTTACGTTTAGTTTGAATTCCAGTACTTCCATTATTAATTATGACAATCACTCCTTATACTTGAATAAAACCACCGATTTAATTCAAAAATATGTTTTGCCTTATGGGAGAGCTCAAATCAGGTATAAGCTGGATCGGTCAAAATTTATTACCCTGAGATATGATTATTCCAGTAGTCTTGCCAACTCAAACCAGTTATTGCCGGTAGAGAACTTGGCGAATCCCTTGAACACGATAATTGGAAATCCAAATTTGAATCCTAATAAAAAAAACAGCGCTAACATCAATTTTAGGAATTTTGATATGCGCACCCGTTCCGGCTACAGTTTGTATATAAGAGGGGATTTTTTCAACAGCGAAGTAGTTTCGACTTCTGTTTATGATGCCAACGGTAAAAGAACTACGACTTATGAAAATGTTACAGATACCTACACGACTTTTATTGGAGGAAATTGGAGTCAATCCTTAAAAAAGGAAGCCCACGTTCTACGATATGGTTTAGGGTTAAATGGCAGTTATTCTTTGGATAAAGGATTTACCAATGCTGTTTTGTACGATGCAAAATCATTGGGAATTACCCCAAGAATTTATTTTTCGTATGAGTATGGCGAGTTGCTTACTGTTGCACCTTCGTATAGTTTGACATACAATGAATCCAGATTCACCAACACGTCCTTAAAAGCCAGCTCGAATGTGGTACACAGAATTAATCTACAAACCACCAGTTATTGGCCTAAAAATTGGGTTTTCGGAAATGATTTTGGATACACCTACAATTCCAATATTTCGGAAGGTTTCAAGAAAGATTTTTATTTATGGAACACGAGTTTGTCTTATGCTTTTTTTGATAAAAAAATGGCTATAAAAGCAAAAGTCTATGACATTTTGAACCAAAACTTAAGTGCTACAAGAACCATATCGCCAACAACTATTCGCGATGAAGAAAATACCGTTTTAAAACGTTATGTGATGTTTTCTTTGGCTTATAAAATCGGAAATTTTACGGTGAAAGAAAAACAATCATGAGGAAATAGACCAATGTTTTTTTAAAGATAAAATACCAATTCAATAATTTCTAGAATTGGGACTTTTTTTGTGTTGACGGATAAAATTTCTGGGTCTATTTTAATTTTATTTTAATTTATTTCAAAAACAAATTAATACCGATTATGTATTCAATATAGTCCAATAAAATTCGACTATTTTTATGCTATATCGGTATTATACCAGTACACTTTGGACTATAATATAAATTAGTTTGGTATAATATTCTATTTGCAATTGTGCCAAGGCTTCATTTTTATCTATTGAACTCCTTGTTTAGTTTTGTATCTATAATTAAGGTTTTCAATTATCAAAGCTAAGCCGTTGGGTGTAATAAGTTTTTGATAATAATTTTTTGTCGGTCTAAAAGATTACACTTTTAAGCGGGATTGAATCGAGAACAAGGATAATTGCACTAAACGGGTTCTAAATAATCGAATTCTATAACTAGTATACAAAAAGGGGTTAATAAAAGTTAAATTGATTAAAAAGAATCAAAAACTAACTCCGAATTGGAACTCTAATCCTATAGAATTGGTTTAGTTATATCCAAATTTTATAGGCATTGGAACAGAAATACAATTAGCAGAATCCTCCTATTTCTTATAATTCTTCGTTTTTGTAATATGACACCGAAGCCTATTTTCTCTTCGGTGGCTTCCAGTTAAATAAATATCTTATTTTCAATCATTAACTTAATCTAGCGGACTATGGCTTAATTATTATAAAACATATTTAAACGTTATACCATAAGATCTTTGATCTCCTAAAACTCCAGCATAAAGACCTGAATTTCCAGCGGCAGGTAATAATTGCTCGTAATAATCTTTATCTAAAAGGTTGCGTCCCCACAAAAACACTGTTAATCCTTGAGAAGCTCTAAAACCAATTCGTCCGTTAACTATTCCATATCCGTCAACCACTAAATATTTTGAAGGAGATGGGCTTGAAGAAAATGAAGAACGAGCATAAAAATCTAATGCTACAAAATATTTTCCTGAATTTCCAAAGAATCTTCCAGAATTTGAATAATCGCTGCCTAATGTACCCATCCATTTAGAGATTCCTGGTAGATCGCCTCCAGAGATATCTTTAAAAGCTACAGATGAACCCGTTTCTTCTAATGGGAGTGGTGCATTTTTAAAATCAAGATAAATCCCTTCTGTGTAGGACATAGCAGCATTGAAAGAAAAATTTTCGTTGGCAGTAATTCTTGATTCTATCTCAACACCACGAACTCTTACTTTTTCTGCATTTGAAAGGTATCCTCTGTTAACGCCTAATTCAGCAGATTGAACTTGTGTCTGATAGTTTTTTATTTCAGTGTTAAAAACGGAGAAGTTTACTACTGTACTTTTAAATGGAGTTGTTTTCACACCAATTTCTATATGACTTACCTCTTCAGGTTTAATCACTGCAAGTTCTAATGCAGGTTGACCAGCAATAGTAGGTAGCCCTCCAAGATTAACTCCTACTGGTTTATAACTTTTAGTATAAGTTACATAAGTATTAATTTTTTCAGAAACTTTATACGAAACGGTTAAGTTTCCTGAAAAGTTTGTTTCATCAACATCTGCTTTAAATGCTTGGTCGGTATAAACTAAATTTTTTAAGGCAATGAGTGCTGGATCGTTTGTTTGTAATCCACCATAGGTTTTACGGTCATAGTCAACTTTTTTCTTGTCATAATTGTATCTTATTCCAGGTAATATATGTAAACTTTCGGTAATTGTCCAGTCCATTTGCCCAAAAATTGCCGCGCTAAATGTTTTTAGTGAGGATGTTGTTTTTGTTCCATATCCGTCAAAGAGACTTGGGGTTTGCCATAAAGAGCTTGTCGTGCTTTGAGAGAATCTCCATTGCGCTGATCCAGATTCTTCAATTTGAACAGGGTCTGATTTTACTTCTTGTCCAATTGCATGTACACCAAACACCCCGCTTAATTTTGAGCTAAAATTTCCTGCATAGCGAACTTCTTGAGACCATTGTTGGTGTTTTGAAAATCCTTGTGATTTTGATAATGCTTGTAAGCCCGTAAAATCTCTATCATTCGATGGGTTCCATTTCCAAAATCGCCAAGCAGTGATTGAGGTAAGTGTTCCACCACCAATTTTTGTCTCTAAATTTATTGATGTACCTCCAAATTTATTTCCAGAACGCCAAGGCGTATCGTGGTCAATCTTACGGTCAAATGCATTTAGACTTGGTAAGGAATAGTTTAAATCTGCAATGATTTGATTAAACTGGCGGTAAGGGGCACGTTTTGTTGTTACAACACCAGCAGCTACTTGTGCATATCCATCTGGATTTTGTGCAGAATAGTCTCCTGCAAAAGTAATATTAGTATTTTCTGTTGGTTTATAAAGCAATTGTCCCCGTATTCCAAGATTATTAAGTTCGTTTGTATATTTACCTGTTCTACTATTTTCTATTATCCCATCACGTTTTGTACCTGAAAAAGATAAACGTCCAGCAATTTTTTTGCTAAGAGCACCAGTAATTGAGGTTTTAGATTGAATAAAGCCGTAATTCCCGTAGCTTGCTTCAAAAATTGCACCTGAATTAAAACTCGGTTTTCGAGTCGTTATGTTAAAAGCACCCGCTGTTGTGTTTTTTCCAAACAATGTCCCTTGAGGACCACGTAATATTTCAATTTGGTCTAAATCAACAAAATCTAATGCAGTAGCAGCTGGTCGTGCATAATATACTCCATCTACATAAAATCCGACCCCTGGATCTATACCATCGTTTGTAAGTCCAAAAGTTGACCCTAGACCACGAATATTTAAAGTTGTATTTCTAGGGTTTGATGAATAGAGTTGAACTGATGGTACTAATTCTTTCAATCGATTAATATTGAATGCTCCCGCAATCTCCGCTTGTCTTCCACCTATTACAGTAATAGGAATTGGTACATTTTGTGCTCTTTCAATTCTACGTCTAGATGTTATTACCACATCATTTAGTTGGTTTAAGATTGTTAATTTAATTTGGATTTCTTGCTTTGGTAATTCAGTATAATCTAATTGAGCAGTTTTATATCCTTCATATACTACTATTAAAGCAAATGGTAACTTTTCTTGAGTGTCAATAGAAAATTTGCCATCAGCATCTGTCAATATATTGTGTTTTGTGCCTTTTAAGATAATATTAGCTCCTTTTAGAGGAATGTTATTTGAATTTTTTACCACTCCTTCTAGTGTCGTTTGAGCAAATGAGTAATTAAATAGTAATAGTAATGTTAATGTTTCAAATATTTTTTTCATTATTATATAAATTATATGTAAATAGTAGAGTTTAAATTAAATTTTTTTAAAAACAACACATACACATCATTTGATAATTTTGTTTTTCAATATCTACTTGTACTTTTTTTAAGGATTGTTCTTCTAAATAAGCGAATATGCTTTGATACGTTTTCATGCGTTTTAATTTGGATTATTAATATTGCGTTAAATTTGGCGCAAATATATAATTAATTCTATAAAACTAGTAGAGTTTAATACGCATTTTTTATTTTTTTACTAATGAGGCAATAGTTATGCCTTGCATTGCCTTTAAAGTTTCATCTCGAATAGTCATTAATCCTTGTCGTAACAAACATTCAGTTTCACTTTTGCAATCTGAACAGGGTTCGTAAAAATTTAAGGAGGCACAGGGAAGTAAAGCAATTGCACCATCAAATAATCGATGAATATCAGCCAATGTGATGTCGTTTTTAGATTTTAAAAGATAATACCCGCCTAATTTACCTTGTTTGCTTCCTACAAAATGACCTCTTTTTAAATCCAATAAAATTTGTTCCAAGAACTTTTTGGGAATGTTAGCTTCTTCAGCGATTTCAACAGTTCTGGAAATATGATTTTCCTCTTGTTGAGCTAAATAGAGTAGTGCTTTAAGAGCATATTTGGCTTTGTGTGACAGCATAGTTTTAATTTTATCCCTTTTGGAATTACAACCCTTAAAGGGATAAAGATAAATATATTTATAAATTGTTATGGTAATACAAATTTTTTATTCTAAAAGCTATAGCTTAAGTCTACCAACTTCCGCTGCTTCCTCCGCCAGAGAATCCTCCACCGCCGAAACCACCGCCGAAACCGCCGCCGCCGCCAAAACCACCTCCAGAAGAGCCTCCTCCAAAACCGCCACCGCCACTATTGCGACCTAAACTACTGAGTAGAATTACATCCAATAAACTTGGTCCGCCTCCAGAATTTCCAGAATTTCCTCCGCCTTTTTTATTTCTTGATATAAGTGCAAGAATTATAAACACGATAATTATGATGGGTACAATCGGAATCTTTTTCTCTTTGGTTTTTTTTCGTTCGCCTTTGTATTTGCCCTTGAAAACATCAAAAATAGCGTCAGCACCTTTGTCTAAACCGTTGTAATAACTTCCCGCTTTAAATTCAGGGATAATAATATTTCTGATTATTTCTCCTCCAATTCCGGCGGTTAATCGATCTTCCAATCCATAACCAGGGTTGATGGCAATTTTTCTTTCGGCTTTAGCAACCAATACAATAACTCCATTGTCTTCTTTGGCTTGACCTAAACCCCAAGTTTGAGCCCATTTTGTGGCTAGTTGGCTCACATCTTCGCCTTTCAGGCTTTCGATAGTAATAACGACAATTTGCGATGAGGTAGAATCAGAATATCGGACAAGTTTTTCTTCTAATTGTGTTTTTTCGGTTGCACTCAAAACATTAGCATAATCATAAACCGAAGTTTGAAAACTAGGTTTTTCAGGAATTGTAAACTGGCCAAAACTACAATTGAAAGTAAAAAAAGCAATGAATATAAAGGCAAATTGAAAATGTCCTTTGGAATTTGATATTTTAATTTTGGAAATTTTCATTAGTTATCCTTTAGATATTTCGTTTGATAATTCATTGGTGTCACCTTCATCATAAGGAAAATATTTTTGCAATTGTTCGCCAGCTTTAGTAATGCCGTCAATTAATCCTTGCTTGAAATTTCCAGTTTTAAATTGAGCTGCCATTGCATCTTTTGTGCTATCCCAGAAACTTTCCGGAACCACTCCATTAATGCCTTTGTCTCCACAAATCACGAATTTATGGTCGTCTACTGCCAGGTATATTAAAACCCCGTTTTTGAGTACGGTGGCATCCATTCCCAATTCGTGAAAAACTTCCATAGCCCTGTCAAAAGGAATTTTGGAAGTCATTTTTTCTATATGGACTCTAATCTCGCCCGAAGTTTCTTTTTCAGCAATGCGAATAGCTTCGACAATTGCTTGTTCTTCTTTAGTGGTTAAAAAATCTTCAACTTTTGACATAGTGTTTTGTATGAATCCTCACCCCCAACCCCTCTCCAAAGGAGAGGGGAGCTAGGAAAGGCAATTATTTATATTAATGTAAATAGAGTTTAAATAAGTTGATTTCAATTATAAAACTAAATTTTGACTTCCGTTATTCGTTTTATTTCTCTGCCTGTGCTGAGAAATAAAAATATCAACAAAAAAGAGTAAAATGTTTTTATATTTTCTCTTTCCTATTTTCCAGTTTCGGCTCCCCTCTCCTTTGGAGAGGGGTTGGGGGTGAGGATTTTAGAATTTAACTTCAACCGGTTTTTCAGCGCCTTCAACGGATTGAAAATAAGCTTTTTCCTTAAATCCAAACATACCTGCAAACATTGAATTCGGGAAGGTTTTGACGTGAGTGTTGTAAGGTTTCACAGCTTCGTTAAATCGAGTTCTGGCTGTTAGTATTTGGTTTTCCGTGCTTGCCAATTCGTCTTGTAATTTCAAGAAATTTGCATTGGCTTTCAATTCAGGATAAGCTTCAACGGTTACCAATAATCGTGACAATGAACTACTCACGCCACTTTGTGCTTGGTTGAATTGTGCTAATTGTTCTGGAGTAATATTTGCCGGATCGACTCTTACTGAAGTAGCCTTGGCTCTCGCTTCGATTACGGCAGTCAAAGTGCTTTTTTCAAAATCGGCAGCACCTTTTACAGTATTTACTAAGTTTCCAATAAGGTCATTTCTTCTTTGGTAAGCCGTTTGTACGTCACCCCAAGATTGCTCCACAGTCTGACTTAAAGTCACTGCAGTATTGTTAATTCCTTTAACCCAACTGTAAATTCCTATTACGAATACAGCTACAATAATCCAAGGTAAAAATTTTTTAAAATCCATTTTTGTTTAATTTAAAGTTTAGTGTTTAGTTTTTATTTATTGTTTTTAAAATCTGAAATCTTCAATCTGAAATCTACAGTTCATTCTTGATATTCGTCAACTGTACTTTTATGGTTTCTAATTTGCTGATAATATCAAATTTATCCAAAGTTTTCTTTTGTCCTTCCTTCAAATGCGTTCTAGCGCCTTCCAAGGTGAAACCTCTTTCTTTTACCAAATGATAAATCAATTGCAGGTTTTTAACGTCTTCGGGCGTAAACATTCTGTTGCCTTTCGCATTTTTCTTGGGTTTCAGAATGTCAAATTCACTATCCCAAAAACGAATAAGCGAGGCATTCACGTCAAAAGCCTTGGCCACTTCACCAATGCTGTAATATCTTTTATCTTTAGAAAGTTCAATATGCATATTTTTAGCTTTTTCTATGTTCTTTTCCCTGTATTCTTTCCTCCATATTCTTTTCTCTCTTCGACTTAATCTAACGATTGATTTTCCTGGTTCGCTAATTGCGCAATAGCAACATATTCTACTGCCGAAATATTTCCATAATAAAAGTTCAGTGGATTCACAATTCTACCGTTTTTATGCACTTCATAATGCAAATGTGGCCCTTCAGATCTTCCAGTACTTCCCACAAGTCCTATGATGTCGCCACGTTTCACGCGTTGTCCGGCTCTACATTTGTATTTGCTCAAATGAGCATATAAAGTTTCATAACCAAAACCATGTCGAATCACGATATGATTTCCATATCCCGAAACCGTATTGTCTGCTCTTGCCACAACACCATCGCCCGTGGCATAAATGGGAGTTCCTATTTTAGAGGTAAAATCCATTCCTTCGTGCATTTTTCTCGCCTTGGTAAAAGGATCCGTTCGATAACCAAAACCCGAAACCATCCGTTTTAAATTCTCGTTTCTCACCGGCTGAATAGCTGGTATTGCGGCTAATAATTTGTCTTTTGCTTTGGCCAATTTCAAAATGTCATCCAATGATTTCGACTGAATGGCTAATTCTTTTCTAAGTACGTCAATCCTTTTTGTCGTGTTGGCAACCAATTGCGAATTGTCGTAACCTTCTAAATCCTTGTACCGATTAGCGTCTTTAAAACCTGCTTTTCGTTCCTCTTCAGGAATCGCCGAAGTGTTAAAATAGACTCTATATAAATTGTTGTCCCTGTCTTCAATAAACTTAATTACATCTTCGACTTCCTCCATTTTTTTGTTCAAGATGGCATAACGCAGTTTCAAATTCTCGATTTCGCGAGCCTGTTTCTTGTTTTTTGGAGTTTCAAAATAAGGCGTATTCAATAAAATAATAAAACTTAAAAGACCAAACAACCCCGAAGCCACTAAAAACAATAAAACAACGCCAATTTTCTTTCTGGTTTTTGTTATTATCTTTCTATAGGCTAGATTTTCGGAATCGTAATAATATTTTACTTTCGCCATATTTTAAAATACCCTATTTTTGCACATTGTAAAAAGGTAAGTCGAACAAATTTAATAAATGTTTCATTTCTCACACCCTTTTTTCGATAATAAATATTTTAGTTACTGTTTTGAAATAAAGCGTCCAAATAAAGCGACGTTAGTTTTTTCTTTTTCAAGGCAAAAAATATTTAAATAGTTTTTGCTATTGAAATATTTTTTTAACAAAGAAAAAGCGCAAATGAATAAGATAAATAGGATGGTTTATTTCAAAATAGTAACTTATTGTGCCTTTTCCAGCTATTCGTTGCAAGTTCTCGTTTAGAAAACTTTTTTTTCTAAATCTCGAAGCTTTCCACTTCAAACACGAAGTGTTCAGTTAACTCCGATGAGAAATAAGAGCTTGTGAGATAATCTGGGGCAAAAAATAACGAGCTAAATTAAAAAACTTTGTGCCTTAGAGCCTTAGTGGCAAACAAAATAATAAAAATGAAATCACAAGACGTACGCAAGCAATTCCTAGATTTTTTCGAAAGCAAAGGACATTTAATAGTTCCTTCAGCGCCAATAGTGTTGAAAAATGATCCAACTCTGATGTTCAACAACTCCGGAATGGCGCAGTTCAAAGAATATTTTTTGGGTAACGCCACACCGAAAAGCAAAAGAATTGCCGATACACAAAAATGTCTTCGCGTTTCAGGAAAACACAACGATTTAGAAGAAGTAGGAATTGACACCTACCACCATACAATGTTCGAAATGTTGGGCAACTGGTCTTTTGGCGATTATTTCAAAAAAGAAGCCATCAACTGGGCCTGGGAATTGTTAACCGAAGTCTATAAAATACCAAAAGACATTCTCTATGTTTCTGTCTTTGAAGGAAACGCCGAAGAAAACGTGCCTTTCGATCAAGAAGCCTATGATATTTGGAAAACTCTAATCGATGAAAACCGCATTATCCTTGGAAACAAAAAAGACAATTTCTGGGAAATGGGCGATCAAGGTCCTTGTGGTCCATGTTCCGAAATTCACGTTGACATCCGTTCTGCCGAAGAGAAAGCCTTAGTTTCAGGAAAATCTTTGGTCAACAATGATCATCCACACGTTGTCGAAATTTGGAACAACGTCTTTATGGAATTCAACCGTAAAGCCGATGGTTCTCTCGAAAAACTTCCTGCTCAACACGTAGATACTGGAATGGGATTCGAAAGATTGTGTATGGTTTTGCAAGGCGTTCAATCGAATTATGATACCGATGTTTTTACGCCAATTATCAAGGAAATTGAATTAATTACGGGTTCTAATTACACCATAAAAGCTTCTAACGAAGAAGAAGATAAAGTAAATATTGCCATTCGTGTGATTGCAGATCACGTTCGCGCTGTGGCTTTCGCTATTGCCGATGGACAATTGCCATCGAATACCGGAGCGGGTTACGTAATTCGTAGAATTTTGCGTCGTGCCATTCGGTATGGTTTTACCTTTTTGGGAACAAAAGAACCTTTTATATATAAATTGGTCGAAACCTTGAGCGCACAAATGGGCGATTCATTCCCAGAAATAAAATCACAAAAAAACCTCTGTGCCAACGTGATTCGGGAAGAAGAGAATTCTTTTTTAAGAACTTTGGATCAAGGTTTGGTTTTATTAGAAAATATAATTACCAATTCAAAAGAAACGACTATTTCTGGGAAAAAAGCATTCGAATTATTTGATACTTATGGTTTTCCAATTGATTTAACGGCTCTAATTCTTTCTGAAAAAGGATTGAGTTTAGACGCAGCCGCTTTCGAATCCGAACTGCAAAAACAAAAAGAGCGTTCTCGTGCTGCTTCCAAAGTAAAGGCGGGAGATTGGCATATTTTGGTCGATGATGATGAACAAGAATTCATTGGATACGATTACACGGAAGCCAAAGTAAAAATCACGCGTTATAGAAAAGTAGAAAGTGTTAAAGACGGAGAGATTTACCAATTAGTTTTCAATAGAACTCCTTTTTATCCAGAAGGTGGAGGACAAGTGGGTGATGTTGGAGTCCTTGAAGCGGCTAACGGAGATATTATTTATATCATAGACACTAAAAAGGAAAATAACTTGGTTATGCACTTTACAAAAGAGTTGCCGGCTAATTTGAATGAAATTTTTAATATAATTGTTGGCCCTGATCTTCGACGTAAATCTGCAGCGAATCATTCGGCAACACACTTGATGCATCAAGCATTGAGAAGCATTTTGGGAACGCACGTGGAGCAAAAAGGCTCGTTAGTAAATCCTAATTATTTGCGTTTCGATTTTTCTCATTTTTCTAAAATGACAGACGATGAATTGCAAATGGTGGAAGATTTTGTAAATGCTCGAATTCAAGAGCAATTGCCTTTGATAGAAAGAAGAAATATTCCAATTCAACAAGCTTTAGACGAAGGTGCAATGGCATTGTTTGGAGAAAAATATGGTGACAGCGTTCGTGCTATCAAATTTGGTGAAAGTATGGAGTTGTGTGGCGGAATCCACGTCAATAACACTGCCGAAATTTGGTATTTTAAAATCATCAGTGAAGGTGCTGTTGCGGCAGGAATTCGTCGTATTGAAGCCATCACCAGCGATGCTGTAAAAGCCTATTTTGAATTGCAGGAAAACACCTTGACTGAGGTTAAAACAGCACTAAAAAACCCTCAAGATGTTATGAAAGCAGTTCATTCATTGCAAGATGAAAATACAAAACTGAAGTCCCAAATCGAAATTTTGATGAAAGATAAAGTCAAAAATTTGAAAGTAAGCCTAGCTTCTGAACTACAGGAAATAAACGGAATTCAATTTCTGGCAAAACAAGTGGATTTGAGTCCAGAAGGAGCAAAGGATTTGGCTTATGAATTGGGAACATTAGACAAAAACATGTTCTTGGTTTTGGCTACAGCCGAAGAAGGAAAACCAATGTTAAGCTGTTATATTTCTAAAGAATTAGTTGCTGAGAAAAACTTAAATGCAGGACAAGTTGTTCGAGAATTGGGTAAATTTATTCAAGGTGGTGGAGGCGGCCAACCGTTTTTCGCTACCGCTGGAGGAAAAAATGAAGCAGGAATTCAGGAAGCTTTGTCTAAAGCATTCGATTTTGTAAAGTAAACTTTTTAAACAATTATAATATAAAAAAGGGTTTGACATTTAAGTGTCAAACCCTTTTTTAGTGCAAATTATACCAAACTAATTTATGGTATAGTCCAAAGTGTACTAGTATAATACCGATATAGTATGAAAATAGTCCGATTTTTATTGGACTATATTGAATACATAATCGGTATTAATCCTGTTATTTTTGAGCTTCTTTTTGTGTTTTTTGGATGTCTTTTACAATTTTGTATTTGTCATCACCTATTAATTCTTTTAGCTTAGTGTTTCTGGTTGCGTAAATTTCTTTAGCTTTTTCTGCTTTTTGGTCATCACTAAGTGAAGAATCCGCTTTTACAGTTTTGGCAAAAGCTGCACTTTCGTCTTGGATAGTTCTGAATTTTTGTTTTTCGTCAGCGGTTAGTCCAGCTGCTTTGAAAGCTTCTTGAAGATCAGCTTCTTTTTTAGCTTTTGCTGCCGCTTTTTCTTCTTTAGACATCGTTTTTTCTTGCGGAACGTTATCTGATTTTTTTTCTTGAGCTACAGCTGCTGTAAATGAAAGGCATACTGCGAATAATGTTGTTAATAGATGTTTCATTTTTTTTGATGGATTAATTATATTACATTCTCGTGTTTGGACACAAATATATATATTATTGTATTTCAATTTATAAAAATAAAATTTTTTAAAGGGATTTTATTATTATTGAAAAACATTTAGCTCTACTAATTGCGGCTGTTTTCACCATCTCTGCGAAGTTTTTTAAAAATAAATGTTCTTAAAAGCACAGGTTGCTGTGCAAATGTCTCCGCTGCCCGAAGTGTTCTTTATAAAGAAAAAGTTCAATAAAATCTAGGGGTTGCTGTGCGAATGTCCCCCGCTCCCCGCTCTGCGAAGTGTTCATTAAAAAACAAACGTTCTCAAAAACACAGGCTGCTGTGCGAAGCCTCCCGACTTCGTACCCGTTCCAATAGGCAACAAACACAAGGACTCGTTTGTAATAAAAAACGATTATATTTGAAGAGTCAAACAGAGTGCAATAATTCTATTTAAAAAGGTGGAATGGTATTTTGGAACGGGTACGAAGTCGGAGACATTCGCACAGCAATCAGTACTAAACAACATTTTATTTTAGATATGACTTCGCACAACGTGCTGCTGCAAGTTCTGCAGGAGGATTAATCGGTGGTTGGGCAGGTGGTTGGGCAGGAGCTCAAGCAGGAGCTGCTGCCGGTGTTTGGTTTGATGGTGTTGGAGCAGTCCCTGGAGCTATAATTGGCTTTATAGTAGGTTACTATGGAGGACAAGTGGGTAGTGCTGCCGGAGAAAGTGCGGTTAATTATTATCATAAAAGATAAATTATGCAAAAATTAGAATTATATCTGAATATAATACATTATTGTTACTATAAAGTATTTTATAAACTATACTTGTTATCAAATAAAGTAAATCCATTTACGCTTATTCATAAATTACCTTTTCAAAAAAGAAGATATAAAAAACTCGGAATAGATATTCAAAAAGAAATGAATAAAGCTTATGGAGATAGATATCTTGGTATAAGTGTAACTTTCTCTGGAGGTTACCTAATGATATTTTTGTTTTTGTTTGTTTTTGGTGTTTTTGGTCTAACACGTAAACTTTTTACGGCGGAGCGTTTAGAGGGAATCCATTTTGTGTTTTTTGTGGTTGTTTCTGCTTGTATATCTTATATTTTTGTCTTAAAAAAAAATAAATACATTCCATATTTCAACAAGTTTGAAAGATGGAGTAAAGAAGAAAAAAGAAAATATGGTTGGTTTACATTTGCAATAACAATAGCTTTTTTTTATTTGTTTACTTTGGGTTTTTAGAGTTGTAATGTTGTGTCATAAAAATCCCGATCGCTCGGATATGTACTAAATTTCTTGGTTGGATAGCGCGGAATTATATTCCGTGCCCACAACGATGAGCAAGCAAAATAAGCCCCCCGCTAGTCCGAGCATTGAGTAGCACTGGGCTAGCGCGATGCCTCTGGCTCGTGCCCACAAACAAGAGCAAACACCCCAAGCAACACCCCTAAAAAAGTTGTAGTTTGTTGTTTTAGGAATATTTATATTTATCAAAAAAACAAATGAGTAGAAAATATAAATTTGCTTCGCCTATTCGCTGTCGCTCGGGTCACGAAAAAGGGGGGGCTTATTTTGTAAGTTTCGCTACGGTCAATTGGATAGATGTCTTTACAAGAGATATTTATTTTGCACTTATGACAGAATCATTAGACTATTGCAGAAAAAGCAAAGGAATGGAGATTTATGGTTATTGTATTATGCCAAGTCACGTGCATTTAATTTTCAGGTCAGCATTGGGAAACCCTTCAGGATTGATGCGGGACTTAAAAGGTTTTACATCAAGAAAAATAATGAAAACCATTCAAGACAACCCACAAGAAAGCAGACGCGAATGGATGCTATGGATGTTTGAAAGGGCTGGAAAGAAAAACAGTAATGTTAAGGACAAACAGTTTTGGCAACAAAACAACAAACCTATAGAAATTTGGAGTTTAAAAGTATTTGAGCAAAAATTAAACTATATTCATAACAATCCAGTAGAATCGGGTTTTGTGACCGACCCGATTGATTGGAAATACAGTAGTGCAAGAAATTATGGTAATAATCACCACACTATCTTAGAGATTGATATGAATTGATTATGGTTGTGCTAGTGGGTACGAGCTAGAAGCTCGCACTAGCCCGATGCTAGCTAATGCTCACGACGGCGGGGGGATTTGGTGCATATAGCTTAACAGGTTCATTAAGTTTTTCGTACGCAAAATCTACTTTACATAATTTCACAATAGGCATAACCGTTAGTGGAGGTTTCGGTACACCAGGTCCAGGTGCTAGTTTTATGGAAACAGACACACGTAAATATTAAAAAATGATAAAGTATATTAAATATATTTGTGCTACTAGTATTTTAACTATTCTCTCTTGTGAATATTTAGACCACACAAAACAATACAAACAAATTGATTGTAATTCAGAATTTAATTTAAATATTGATTTTGTAAAATTTTCGAATGGCTTTATACTAAATGATAAATATTGTATTTCAGGGGTTTATTTATTAGAAAACGACAGCTTACCAAAATGGATTTTTGATAATAAAAAAATGATTGAGATTCCTTCAGTTGATGAAAATGGTGAATTGCTTTTTTCTATTTGGAATTTACGACCACCGTATCAAATTATCAAGAAAAGAAATTCAAATATTATGCTAATAATAAAAGAAAATGATACTCTAGAAACCTTTATACCTCAATATTAAAATGAAAATTTTGAAAAAAGTAAGTTTGTTTATTATTTCAATTTATGTCTTGAGTTGTACTCAAACAAAAAAGAAATATCAATTGATGAATTTTAGAGATGAATTCAATATCAAAGTAATAAAAACAGCTAGTAAATATGATGCTTTGATACTAAATGATTCCTTTGCCATAGGTACAGAAAGTCAGTTAATCTACATTGGCTACAAACCTAAATGGTTATTTGAAAAAGTAAATCAGAGTGAAATATTGGATAAAAATAATATAATTACTCCTAAAATTAAAGATATTGATCCTCCTTATGAAATAAAAAAACCAAACAAAACAAATAATTTATTCTTAATAAAAAACAAAGATACTCTTCGTTTTTATTTGTCTTCACCCGAAAATTTTTCTGTAATTCAGGATTTTCCCTGATCCCGCTGCCCGAAGTCTTCTTAATAAAGAAAAAGTTCAATAAAATCTAGGGGTTGCTGTGCAAAGTTTTTAACTTTGTACCCACAAAGTTGACAAAACAAAACAAGTCAAAAAGCTACATTCTGTAAAAAGGTGTAGCCGCGCTCTGCGAAGTGTTCATTAAAAAACAAACGTTCTCAAAAACACAGGCTGCTGTGCGAAGCCTCCCGACTTCGTACCCGTTCCAATAGGCAACAAACACAAGGACTCGTTTGTATTAAAAAACGATTATATTTGAAGAGTCAAACAGAGCACAATAATTCTATTTAAAAAGTTGGAATGGTATTTTGGAACGGGTACGAAGTCGGAGACATTCGCACAGCAATCAGTACTAAACAACATTTTATTTTAGATATGACTTCGCAGAGCAGGGACATTCGCACAGCAATCAGTGCTAAACAGCATTTTATTTTAGATATGACTTCGCAGAGCGGGATAAATAAATTATCATGGAAAATAAAATTCAGATTACTTTTAAAAATCATTTAATATCTTTAGTATGGCTATTTTTATACTTCTGTTTAACTGTAATATTTTTGATATATTTTTATGTTAAGGATGGCAGTGATGGTTTATTTATAATATTGATTTTGTCTATACCACAGCTTTTACCAACTATTTATTTGCATTTAAAATATTATTATATAAATAGATACGATATATGCTTTATTTATGAAGATAGATTAGAAATTATTAATTTAACTATTAGAAACACCTATTTTGCAGATGATATTTCAAAAATTGTAATTCATAAATCAGCAAATAAAGATGGAATACCAATTCTAACTTGTTCGACTTATTACTTTGTAAAAGTAATCCTTAAAAAAGGGGATAGCATAATATTAACTAGCCTATTAGATAATAGAATAGAGGAAAAACTTAAAATTATTAAGGGTATAGCTTTTAGTACAGTAAATGGTCTTTCATACTTTCCCGACCGCTCTGATATGCATTAATTTTCTCGTTACGGATAGACCCGATCGCTCGGATATGCACTAATTTTTCTCGTTAGGGATAGCGCGGTTTTGCAAACCGTGCCCACAAACATGAGTAAGCAAAACAAATCAAAAAAAAGCTATATGCTTAAAAAGACGTAGCTTTTTTTATTAGTCAAGAACGATAATTTGTTTTTTAAAAATTTGAAAGCCAAACGCCAAAAATAGTAGATTTATATTAGTTACCAATTGGAGTGGGCACGGAAAAAATTTCCGCGCTATCAGCTACAGGTTTTGTATACCCGAGCGGTCGGGGATTTTATTATTATTGAAAAACATTTAGCTCTCCTAATTGCGGCTGTTTTCATTAATTTCGAATCCGTTAAGAGCCTAAATTTTATTAAAGTACAAAAAAAAACTCCCCAATTTCTTGAGAAGTTTTGTGGGCGATGAGGGGTTCGAACCCCCGACCCCCTCGGTGTAAACGAGGTGCTCTGAACCAGCTGAGCTAATCGCCCTAAAACAATTGGGTGTTTTTCAAAACCTTTTTGTGAGTGCAAATATACATCACTTTTTCATATTCACAAGTAAAATAGTGAAAAAACTATAAAATTTCTGCAACGACAAAGGTGCTTCCTCCAATGTATATAAAGTCAGACTTTGTGGCGTTTTGCAATGCTTTTTTATAAGATTCTGAAATAGAATTATATACTTCTCCTTTTAATCCAAATTCTGCCGCTTTTTGTTTAAGAATAATAGTATCTAGCCCACGTGGAATATTGGGTTTGCAGAAATAATAGATGGCATCAGTAGGGAATAAGGGTAGGACTTCATCCAAATCTTTGTCGTTTACCACTCCCAAAACGATATGCAAGGTGTCAAATTTTTCTTTTTTGACTTGCTGCATCACAATTTCCAAACCGTTTTTGTTGTGTGCCGTATCGCAAATTATTTTTGGGGATTCGCCTAGTTGCTGCCATCTTCCTTGAAGTCCCGTGTTTTTCATGACATTCAATAAACCAGCTTTAATATCGGTTTCATAAATTTTAAATTCCTTTTGGGAGTTTACAACGGCAATGGTTTGCAACACAGCTTTCTTGTTGTAAACTTGATAATTACCAATTAAATCCGATGGATAATTTTCCGAAATCAATTCAGAGGCAAAATAGATTTCGGAATTACTTTCTAAGGCTTTGGCCAAGAAAACCGGTTTTGTTTCATTTGTATATTCTCCGATGACCACTGGAATTAAGGGTTTGATGATTCCAGCTTTTTCAAAAGCGATAGCTTCTGTCGTGTTTCCCAAAAATTGGGTGTGGTCTAAGGCAATATTGGTAATCACGGAAACCAATGGCGTGATAATATTGGTTGCGTCCAATCGTCCGCCCATTCCTACTTCAATAATGGCGATGTCCACCTTTTCTTTGGCAAAATAATCGAATGCCAGACCCACCGTCATTTCGAAGAAACTCATAGCATTGGCTTCAAAAAAAGTTTTGTTTTTGTTGATGAAATCACGTACAAATTCTTCCGAAATTTCGGTTCCGTTGATTTTGATGCGTTCCCTGTAATCTCTTAAATGTGGTGAAGTGTAAAGACCCACTGTGTAGCCTGCTTCTTGAAGTATCGATGCCAACATGTGCGAAGTCGAACCCTTGCCGTTCGTCCCCGCAACGTGAATGCATTTGAGGGTTTTCTCTGGATTTTCAAGATGTTTGGCCAGCAAATGGGCATTGGTCAAATCTTTTTTATAAGCCGATGCGCCTTGAAGTTGGTACATTGGCAATTGATTAAACATCCAGTTTATGGTTTCTTGGTAGTTCATTTATAAGATAATTGAGGCTAAATTATTTATTGTGTCAATTTGAAATTGTAGATAATTTTCCCGATTTGAGTGCTTGGAGCAGTATTGTCGGATTGCCATTTTGTATTCATTGCGGCAATTCTGGCTTGATCCAAAAGGCATTTTGCGGTATTTGTAGTTCCTTTTACTCCAGGATTTGCGCTAATAACGGTACCATTTCTGTCAACGGCTATTTGTACGACAACAGTTCCTTGCTCGTTGCAAAGATACTTTGGCGCAGGTTTGCTTAATGCTTTTCTATTTCCTAGCTGATAGTTTCCAGTTCCCGTTCCACTTCCAGAACCATTGCCATAACCGCTGCCGTTTCCTATTCCTGTGCCCGAACCGTTTCCGCCACCTGTTCCCGTTCCCGTTCCCGTTCCACCATCATAGCCTTTAGCATTTGGATCACCATTTGTTTTTCCTTTATTTCCAGCTGTTTTGTCGTTTCCATCTCCTGATGTATTCGAGCCGTTCATTATGCTTGACAACGCATCTGACGTGGATTTTGACGGTTTTGGCGCTTGTTTTACTACGGGTTTTGGAGTGGTTATTTTTTCAGTGGTTTTTGTTTGTGAAATCACGGGTGCTTCGGTGGTTTCTTGTGTCAAGACTTTTTCGACTTGTGAAACTGTTTTTACAGGAATTGCTTTTGCTGTTGGAACCGATAGATCTTTGGATTGGTAATTTTTTCCAGAACCTACTTGGCTGTTTCCAAAGTTTATGGCAATTTCTCCTCCGCCACCGCCTCCTTCAAGTTCTGCTGGAATTGGGTCTACAGTCAGTTTTAGAAACAACAATAACAAAAACAACAGAATAAAAAATGCTGTTGTTAGGGCAAATGATTTTTTTTCGTATTCGGTTTCTAAAATTTTCATTCGGATACTATTTTGGACTTACAGCCAATACAATTTTGAACTTATTTCTATAAGCAATATCCATCACACTTACCGCTCTTTCTATGGGAACTCCTTCTTCAACGTGCAAAAGTATCGTTGGATCGGCTTGGTTGGCTAGCATCGTTTTTAGTTTTTCTTCTAATGTGTTTTCGGCAAATTTATCTTTGTCAATGAAGTATTCCAATTTATTATTGACACTAACCGAAACATTTTTTACCTCATCAGATTTACCGGATGATTTTGGCAAAACCAGATCCAAGGCATTATTAGACACGATGGTTGTAGATGCTATCATAAAAAAGATAAGCAACAAAAACACGATGTCAGTCATAGATGACATATTAAATTCAGCCGAGACTTTATTTCTTCCTCTTAAATTCATCGGATTAGGTTGGTTCGTTTAGCATATCAAGGAATTCAACTACATTGGCTTCCATTTGGTTTACAATTTTGTCGGTTTTGGTAACCAGATGGTTGTAACCCACATAAGCAACAATTCCCACAATCAAACCAACAACGGTCGTCATCATCGCCGTATAAATTCCTTCGGAAAGCGTGCTCATTTCTATTTTATTGCTGCCGCTTTCGGCCATTTTATGGAAGGCGATAACCATTCCAACTACAGTTCCTAAAAATCCGGTCATAGGTCCAGCACCAGAAATGGTTGCCAGCATACTAACGTTTTTTTCGAGTTTGTAAATTTCTAATTTCCCTGCGTTTTCAATGGCTGTATGGATGTCGGCCAATGGTTTCCCTATTCTTGAAATCCCTTTTTCTATTAATCTAGCCACGGGCGAATTGGTTTGGGCACAAAGTATTTTTGCCGAATCAATTTTGCCATTTATAATGTGCAACTTGATGTTGTTCATAAAATTGGAATCTATTTTAGAAGCGGCATTGATAGCCAAAAGTCTTTCGAAATAAAGATAAATCGCAAAAAATAGCATTATAAAAATAGCTGCCATTATGGTTTGTCCGGCAATTCCGCCACTGAAAACAATATCCATTACAGATAATTCGGGTTTTGTGGAAATTTGCTCTACGGCTTGTGTTGCAACTGCTGTTGTATCAATTTGAAGAAAAGGCATCATCTTTTATTTTGTATTTAGTATAATGTAATAATGATAAATCGGTGTGCTGTTTTTAAGAACGCTCAAACTTACTAAAAATTGTCGTCTAATGAAATGTTCTATTGTTTCCTTTTTAGAGTTAGTTTTAAACTTATGAACCCTATTATTCCAGCTAGCAGGGAAGAAAGTAGAATGATGAATTTTGAATTATTGATAATTGTTGTATCGTCGAAAGCCAATAAGGTTACAAAAATAGACATTGTAAAACCAATTCCCCCCAAAAATCCGACGGCAAAAATTGATTTCCAGTTTAAGTCTCGCGGAAGTTTGCAAATCCCTAATTTCACCGCCAATAAACTCAATGCGAAAATCCCAATCGGTTTCCCAACAATGAGTCCCAATGCGATTCCCAGACTATAATGTTCGGTCAAAATTGCTCCCATATCAGAACTTAAGATGATTGCCGTATTGGCCAATGCAAATATGGGTAGTATGATAAAGGCGACTGGTTTGTGTAAAAAATGTTGCAAGACAATGGAAGTGGATTTTTTGCTTCCGGTGCCAAAAGGGATGGCGAAGGCCAGTAAAACTCCTGTAATGGTGGCGTGAACTCCCGAATTGAGCATAAAATACCACATCACGACACCTCCAACTAAGTAGGGAATTAAGTTTTTTACTTTCAATCGGTTGAAAATTAATAATAAACCAAAAATCCCCAATGCTATAAAAAGATTATTCCAAAGCAAGGTCTTCGTATAAAATATCGCAATTACCAAAATTGCTCCCAAGTCATCAATTACGGCCAGTGCGGTTAAAAATATTTTTAATGAAGTGGGAACTTTATTCCCCAACAATGATAAAATTCCAAGCGCAAAGGCAATATCAGTCGCCATTGGAATTCCTGCTCCAGATTGGGTAGGGGTGCCATAATTGAAGAATAAATAGATAGAGGCAGGTATCAGCATTCCTCCAATCGCCCCAAAAATGGGTAATAATGCATTATTAATGTCGGACAATTCGCCTTGATACACTTCTCGTTCTAATTCTAGGCCAATTAGTAAAAAGAAAATAACCATAAGTCCATCATTAATCCAATATTCTATGGATTCTCCAGCAAAATTGGTGTGCCAAAAATTCATATATTCTGAACTAAAAACCGAATTTGTCAAAATTAACGAAATGATTGTGCAACCTATCAATAGTAATCCACCGGATTTTTCGCTGTCAAAGAACTCTGTAAATAGTTTTGGAGTGTAAATGCGTTTTATCTTTTGTTTCATTTTTATGTTTAATTATAGGCCAAATATCGGTCAATATAACGAAAATTTTTGGTATTATGATAATCAATTTATTTGCAATGATTAATCATCTAACGTAAATAAATGCTAATGAACATAAGCTTAGTGGTTTATTTCAATTTTAAACCCTGTTGTTTTCCTTTACTTTTTTGATGAATTTCATTTTCTATTTAAAAGTCAAGAGCCTAATTTTTTATGGCTTGATGTAAGATAGATTGATTGTTAGAACAAACAGCAACAAAGTTTTTTAATTTTGTGTTTTTCGATAAAAGTGGCGATGATGGTCGCAAGAGATTGTGTCTAATTTCCCAACTTCATTTCGGAACAATCCACGGCAGATTGCAGCACATTAATCCATTTTTGGCTGTAGCCAATTGTAACGCTTTCAAGGATTTCGATTGACCAATTGCTGCTCTTGAAGTGGAATTTAAATGGAGCCAAATCAACGCAATCAGGCGAATTTCCTGCCGTTGTTACGATAACGTTGTAGTCCTTGTTTTTCATTATCCAAATTTGCGAATCAAAATTGAAAATTTCATAATAAAAAATTACCTTTGAGCATATTTTTATAACAAAAAACAAAATTTATTTTATATTATTATGGATTTTAATCTAACCGAAGAACAATTAATGGTGCAACAAGCTGCCAGGGATTTTGCCCAAAATGAACTTTTGCCTGGCGTTATTGAAAGAGATGAAAAGCAAATTTTTCCTGCCAATGAAATAAAAAAAATGGGAGAACTTGGATTTATGGGAATGATGGTGGATCCCAAGTATGGCGGAAGCGGACTCGATACGATTTCATACGTTCTGGCAATGGAGGAAATTTCGAAAGTAGACGCCTCAGCTTCGGTGGTGATGTCTGTCAATAATTCGCTTGTTTGTTGGGGTTTACAAGCTTTTGGAACGGAGGAACAAAAACAACAGTGGCTGCCGCTATTGGCTTCTGGTCAAATTCACGGAGCATTTTGTTTGAGCGAACCAGAAGCGGGAAGCGATGCGACTTCGCAAAAAACAACCGCTATTGATATGGGTGACCATTATTTGGTAAACGGAACAAAAAACTGGATTACCAACGGTAGCTCGGCTTCATTTTATATTATCATTGCACAAACTGATATCGAGAAAAAAAGCAAAGGAATCAACGCCTTGATTATGACAAAGGATATGCCCGGTTTTGAAATTGGTCCGAAAGAACACAAAATGGGAATTCGTGGTTCCGACACGCATTCTTTAATGTTTAATGATGTAAAAGTTCCTAAAGAAAATAGAATTGGAGAAGACGGTTTTGGATTCAAATTTGCGATGAAAACATTGGCTGGAGGAAGAATTGGTATCGCTGCCCAAGCTTTGGGAATTGCTTCTGGCGCTTATGAATTGGCTTTGAAATATTCAAAAGAACGCAAAGCATTTGGCACGGAAATTTGCAATCATCAGGCAATCGCGTTTAAACTCGCTGATATGTTTGTCAATATTGAAGCATCGCGTCATCTTTGTTTGAAGGCAGCTTGGGACAAAGACAATCATAATAATTACGATATTAGCGGTGCAATGGCGAAACTTTTTGCCTCGCAAACCGCAATGGACACGGCGGTTGAAGCAGTCCAAATTCACGGTGGAAACGGTTATGTTCGCGAATATCACGTGGAGCGAATGATGCGTGATGCCAAGATAACCCAAATCTATGAAGGTACTTCCGAAATACAGAAAATTGTGATTTCAAGATCGATTATTGCTGGATAAATTAAGAATTTTAATTATATAAACCCTTCAGAACTAAAAAATTGAAGGGTTTTTTGATTTGTTTTTTTTATATATTTACACTTTTAGATTCTATTTTATGTATGAAGATTTAAAATATTGGTATTTGCGTGATCATAAATTGTTTCGTACACTTAGTATGTCACAAATCAAGCAACTTTGTATTATTTCTGGTTTTAAAAAAGCCAATAAGGGAGAAATTATTTATTTTTCTTCTTCGGATATGCCAAGAATTTTTCTTTTAAAAAAAGGAACCATTAAAATTGTAACTGTTGATGAAGAGGGTAATGAAACAATAAAAGACATTATTCAGAAAGGAGATTTGTTTGGCGAATTGACGTTGGAAACTGATATTGATTCCAATGAATATGCAAAAGTTATATCAGACGATGTTGCAATTTGTAGTTTCTTACTATCGGATTTTGAAGATTTATTATTGCGAAATCCAAGTCTGGCTTTGTCATACACCAAATTTGTAGGTTTAAAAATGAAGCGAATCAGAAACAGTTATTCCAACTTGATTTCTAAAGATGCCAAAACTAGATTGTATCAATTCCTAAAAGATTGGGCTGAAAAAGAGGGAAAAACAAATGGAAATAAAGTGATATTGGAAAACTACCTCACTCAAAACGATATTGCTCAGATTATCTGCACCGCAAGGCAAACAGCTACTTTATTGCTAAATGAACTTGAAGAAAAAGGCATCATACACTATAGTAGAAAAGAGATTATTATTAAGGATATTACTAAATTATAGTTTAATTTTAATCAAAATGTAAACTAGCTGACATTTCCGATTTTCAGATTGTTTTATTTTTGACTGATCAACATAAAAACAAGCACTTGTGCTATTTGGAATATTTATCGCACTTTTTTGTTGCGAAGTACAGCTATATTTAAAGAAGCTCCTTCATTTATAAACCTAGCATATGCAATTCTAACATCCAAATTCTAATTAATTATGAAAAATTTTAATCCAAAAGCAGTAAATCAAATCATTAAAAGCTTTGTTTTCTTATTTATTTTAAGTGTCTCAACTTTATTTGTAGTGTCTTGTTCTAGTGACAGTGATGCCGATGTAACTCCGCCCAACACCGTTAATCCTCCGGGATCTCCAGGATCAAAAGCTCCCGATTTTAGTCTTAACTCCTCTGATGGAAAACTAGTCAAACTAAGTGATTATTCAGGCAGAGTAGTTGTCTTGTTTTTCTTTGGTAACAGTTGCCCTTCTTGTAAAGTTGCAGGGCCTTCAATTGAATCAAAATTAGCAGCTCCTTATGCAAGCAACTCCAATTATCAAATTATTGGCTTAGATCAATGGGACGGGAATTTAGCCTCTGTACAATCATTTAAAACCACAACAGGAGTGAGTTTTCCATTGCTGCTTAATGCCTCTTCAACAACGGCCGCGTATAAAACAACTTTTGATCGTTTAGTTGTTATTGACAAAAACGGAAATATTGCATTTTCTGGAACAAAATTGGCTGCATCGGACGCCGATGCTGTTAAATCTAAAGTAGATGAATTATTAAAATAGATGTTATAAACACTCATTTATTCATTCAAAGTAAGTCCTAAATTTAAAAAAAAGAGCAATGAAACTTATTTTAGTCTCCTTAATTTCACTATTTGCGACTTGTCTTCAGGCTCAAAAAATAGCAGATTTTAGATTACAAGATAGCCAAAATTCTATGAAGTCTTTTTTGGAACTAAAAGGCGAAAAACTAACTGTTATTGATTTTTGGGCAACCTGGTGCAAACCTTGTATAAAAGCAATTCCTGAATTAAATATTATATACGAAAATTATAAAGAAAAAGGAGTTGCTTTTATAAGCATTAATTGTGATGGGCCTAGAAGTATTGCAAAGGCAATACCAATGGCCAATTCTTTAAAAATTAATTATCCCATATTACTTGATATTAATTCTGATGTGAAGAATCAATTAAATCTATCGGTATTTCCAACTTTAATTATTGTCAATTCCGAAGGCAAAATTGTATGGGTACACGAGGGTTATGCCAGCAATTATAAGGAAGAAGTAATAGGTGAATTAGAGAAACAACTTAAAGCTAATTAAATATGCCGAAAAAAATAAGAAAGAAGCATTTATTGTATTTACTCTTTTTAATTAGCTACTCAACTTTTGGTCAATTTTCAGGAACTAATTTGTTTGAATCCCAATATGGGCAAATTCCAAATGACTTTTCCAATTTTTCCTCTACATACAATCGAACATTATTGAATTATACCTATAACAACTTCAAAGCTGGACTAACACTTGAAAACTATTACACCCCATATCAAGATCGAAACTACACTCGATTAACACAGGGTTCCTTGCAATATACGTCTAAAAGGATTAACGTTCGACTTGGGAGTTATCAAGAAACCATTGGAAGAGGACTTTTACTGCGTTCATTTGAAATTCCAGGTGCTATCTTAGAAGATTTGAGTTATCGATCAAGGTATTATTTTCAGAGAGATATTTTTGGATTTAATACTACACTAAAGTTAAAAAATTCAACTACAAAAATAATTTATGGCAAACCGCTAAATAATGTTTTTCCACCCAATCAAGACCAGAGTTTGAGACGAACGGATGAAATATTTGCAGTTTACAGTGATTATAACTTTTACAATCAAACTCTTGGAGCATCCGTATTGAATGTAAAAAACACTTCTGGCAATCAGTTACTAGGAATGACAACTATATCGGGGAAACTTTCTTCTGTATTTTCATATTATTTTGAAGGAGCAAAAGAAATTGGTGATAACAATTTTTCTGATTTTTCATCTACAGCGACTTATGCTTATTATGGCAATTTAAATTTAAATTTTGAGAATCTAGGGATAAGTTTAGAAGGAAAAAATTATAATAACTTTATAATTGGATCTGGAATAAACGAGCCTCCTGCTTTAATTAAAGAACATACATATAAAACATTAAATAGAAGTACACATGTTGCACAACCTTTAAATGAATCCGGTTATCAGGTAGAAGCCTTTTATACTTTAGCTAACGCATCTATAATAACATTTAATCATGCAGTAGCGATAAACAATTTAGTAAATAAAAAATTTATTTTCGAAGAGTACTTTACCGAATATAGTTTTAGCATTAAGGACAAACACGATGTCAAAATTTTTGCCGATTATGCCATTGACCCTTTAAAACAAGAAGAAAATCGAATTTCGTTAGGAGCTTATTTTGATTGGAAAAGTTCAAAGAAATCATCATTAAAAACTGAATTTGAGTTTCAAACATTTGAAAGGAATGGAATAAGCACACAAAACTATGTGGTGGTTGCTGGCTATTCTTACCAATCAAAATGGATTATAAATTTGGTTTCCGAAATTAGTAATGATCAATTTCTTACATCAAATCCATTAAAATCTTGGTTAGGTTGTAATCTAAAATATCAAGTTAACAACAAAAATAATATCGCTCTTTTTGGCGGACAACGCAGAGGCGGACCTGCTTGCAATGCAGGAATATGTTATGAAGTACTCGATTTTAAAGGCATTGAAGCAAGATGGAATTATAGATTTTAAACATTGATTTAAAACCGAAAAGGAAAAATTATTTTTGTTTACAAAGTTGATTAATTGATATACTCAAGACTTAATTGTGACCACTCTTTTTTTAGATTCTATTTGTTTACATTTACATTGTCGACATTAAAAAACTTTAATTTCTTGAAATAAAGTAGCAATTGGAAATACAAAAAACAAAATGGATTCAAGCACTGATTTAATAATTGACCTGAAGGGCGAAAGTAATTTTGCTTTTGGTGAATTGTATAAGAACCATTTCAGGATGATTAGCCATTTTGTTGTCAACAATAAAGGGAATTCTTCGGATGCGGAAGATATTTTTCAGGATACAATGCTGATTCTTATTCAAAAACTTCGACAAGATGATTTTCAGTTAACCGCTTCAGTCAAGACTTATATTATGGCTATTGCCAAACATTTATGGCTGAAAAAATTACGAAATTCTTACCGTGAAATTGAATTCACTGACTTGCACGATAATAAATTCTATGAAGAAATCACGCTATCTATTGAGCAAGAAAAGACATATTGGGACAAACTGCAATATTATATGACCAAAATTACGGATCATTGCAGCCGATTGATGCACGATATGTTTTTTAAAAACAAACCTATTGAGCAAATACAAAAAGAGCACGGTTATTCGACCAAACACAATGCACAAAACCAAAAACACAAGTGCGTTGAGCAAATCAGAAAAGTAAAAGAACAGGAAGAAAAAAAAGAATTTTAAAAATTTTTTGTTTTCGTGGGTGATTTATTGGCACAAATGGTATTAACCTATGTAACCAATAAAATTAAACAATGAAAAAAAAGAAAATAATTAAAATTTTGCTGATAATTCTCTTCATAGGATTAGTCACTGCAGGTTCAATTGTATATTATCAATTCAACCAACCGCATCGCAACGTTCAGGAATCTAAAACTGACTATAGTTTTAGTTCCAGTCAAATTGTCAAAGAATATTTGGCAAATCCAAAAGCTGCCAACGAAAAATATTTGGACGAAAAAGGCAATTCAAAAATCCTTGAAATCAAAGGAACTGTTGCAGAAATAACCGAAGATTTTAATAATCAAAAAGTTATTTTGTTAAAACCCTCAACAGACAATGCTGGAGTTAGCTGCACTTTTACTCCCGAAACCAACGCTTCCATTAATCAAATTCATATCGGAGAAACCATTACTGTAAAAGGGGTTATTCGTTCCGGAGCTTCTTTCGACAAAGATTTGGAAATGTATGAAAATGTCATAATGGAAAAATGTAGTATCGTTTCTAAATAAATCTAAAACAATTAAATAAGCAATAAAAATTTTTAAAAATGAAAAAATCAATAGTAAGTATCGCCTCCGTTTTGGTTCTTGTATTTTGTGCAACACAATCTTTTGCCCAAAAATCAGTAAGTCAAAAAACCAGTATTAGTTTTTATTCTCATACGCCAATCGAGGATATAAAATCTAATAATTACAAAAGTGTTAGTACATTAGACCAAACTACAGGTGAAATCGTGTTTTCAGTGCCAATGCAAAGTTTCGAATTCGAAAAAGAATTGATGCAAAAGCATTTCAATAGTTCCGATTTTTTGGATACCAAAAAAGAACCAAAAGCAAAATTAGTAGCTAAAATCACAAATCTTACTCAAATCAATTTCAAAAAAGACGGAACTTATAATGTGGAGGTTTCGGGAGATTTGACAATTAAAGGAGTTACAAAAGCAATTTCCGAAAAAGCTACATTTATTATTAAAAACTCTTCAATCACTTTAAAAAGTAAATTTGGCATTAGGTTAGCCGATTATGGAATAGCATTCAAAAAGGGAAAACCATCTACAAATATTGCAAAAACCATCGAAACTACTGTAGAAGCTGAATATTAATAGATATGAAAAACAAAATTTTTACCCCATTAGCAGTCATAATTGTGATGGCTGTTTATGCCTTTAGCAATCCAAAAGTGGATTTTAAAGCGGATAATAAACAAGGAATTCAATTCCACAAAGGAAATTGGAGCGAAGCCTTAGAATTAGCAAAGAAAGAACATAAACTTATTTTTCTTGACATTTATGCTACTTGGTGCGGCCCTTGTAAAAAATTAAAAAAGCATACTTTTTCGGATGAAAAAGTGGGTCAATTTTACAATTCAAATTTTATAAATGTCTCTTTTGATGGAGAACAAGAGGAAGGATTAAAGCTTGTAAATCAATATCAATTAACAGGATATCCATCATTGTTGTTCATCGATGAAAACGGAAAGGTGGTTACTCAAAGTGGAGGTTATCACAATTCGGACGAACTTATTGCGTTAGGGAAATCAGTTTTTAAACAATCATATTTTTAAATCTAAAAGGAATTTTAGGACAACAGTCTTCAGATTAATTATTTTGTCAGAATTGTAAATTAGCTGACAATCTACTTTAAAAAGAGGACTTATTTTTACAAAAAAAAATTATAAAATTATGAAAAAAATACTTTGTATCGTTTTATTAGTTTTTGGCTTTTTAGTAAATGCCCAAAACGATGTGCCCAAAACAGCAACAGACATTTCGCCATTATTAATAAGCGAAAAAATAGCTGATTTGAAACTGAAAACAGCTGATGACGCTGAGGTTGGTTTAGCGTCCTTATTTAGCCAGAAACCAACCATATTGGTTTTTTATAGGGGAGGCTGGTGTCCTTATTGTACTATACATTTGTCTGCTTTAAGTGAAGCTGAAAAAGAATTACTTGAATTAGGTTACCAAATTATAGCAATCAGTCCTGATGCGCCAAAAAACTTAAAAATAACCGAAGAAAAAGACAAAGTAAAATATCTTTTATTGTCAGATAGTAAAGGTGAATTAGCTAAAATGATGGGAATTGCATTTCAAGCACCAAATAACTATCAATCCGTTTTATCTAAAGGTTCAGACGGAATTAATACAAACCTGTTGCCGGTTCCTTCTGTTTTTATAGTAAATACAGATGGAATAATTGAATTTGAATTTATTTCACCAGATTATAAACACAGGATAACTAATGATTTGCTTATAGCTGTAGCAAAATCTTTAAAAAAGAAAAATAGTAAGGAATAAAGATGATGATTGATTGTATTTGTTTTTTACTACTTTAAAAAGTTGCAATTAAAAAGTGACTTAATGGCAAGGGCAAATCCAATTGAAAAATTAAATAATTAGAAAGATAAAAGTAATGAAAGCATCAATCATAGGTTGGTTTTTGCGAATTATCGCAGCTGTAATAGTGTTGCAGACCTTGTATTTCAAATTTATTGGAGCTAAGGAAAGCGTCTATATTTTTACAACTTTAGGAATTGAACCTTATGGTAGAATTGGCTATGGAATTATTGAATTGATTGCAGTAATTCTAATTTTAATACCACGAACTACCTTGCTTGGTGCTTTAATGGGATGTGGAGTTATGGTTGGTGCGATTTTTTCACATTTATTCGTATTGGGAATCGAAGTAAAAAATGATGGAGGAGCATTATTTATTTT
>Ga0209702_10001678_pt1 | contig 41342 bp, 30 predicted proteins | sample FRY01_FD_187210 | JGI IMG/M metagenome (GOLD analysis project Ga0209702, IMG submission 187210) | Freshwater microbial communities from Lake Fryxell liftoff mats and glacier meltwater in Antarctica - FRY-01 (SPAdes) (version 2) | ecosystem: Environmental > Aquatic > Freshwater > Ice > Glacier...
TGGGCCGTGTGTAGCCCGTCGATGCCCCGGCTCTCGTATCGGTTGAACCACTTGACCACGCTCTGGCGATTGCAGCGCAAAATGTCGGCGATCTGGTCGATCTTGCGCCCCTGGTCGCTGAAGATGATCATCTGGCAGCGCAGGCGGAAGGTGGCCTTCTTGCCCGTTTTATGGCCCAGTACGAGTGCCGCACGCTGATCGTCACTCAGGCTGATGTATCGTTTCTTTCCTTGCATAGACGCAAGATAAAAATTATATCCATATTTACGGCCGACTACTTATGAATCTATGAAACATACTATTTAGAAGGGGGGAGTTCAATGGTACGGCGAGATAGTGAAGCTTGATCTGGAAGCTCAAAAGATTATTGAACGGACAAACACCAGGTCCGAAAGGCATCGATTGTGTCATATAAGGTAGAAATTTCACTGCATAATGAAGAGTTGATAAAACAGTAGAAAGTCCGGTACTATGAAGAGTTGATAAAACAGTAGAAAGTCCGGTACTTTGTGGTCGAATCAGGAAGACCATGAATCCTGAAACTTTACGAAACGAAAAACACAATGATACGCCATACCGGGTTCAATCCCCTACCACTACATTCAGAAATAATCTTTCAGACCGCCCGCAGCGGTGGAAAGGGCGGACAGAACGTTAACAAAGTTGAGACGAAGGTTGAATTGCGCTTTGACATTCTAAACTCACCGCTACTTAGCGAGGAGCAAAAAGAGTTTCTAATGTTAAAATTGGCCAATAAGCTTACCAACGAGGGTTTGCTGATTCTTTACCACCAAACCGAGCGGAGTCAGTTGGCCAACAAGGAGAAGGTCGTTAAAAAGTTCGATCAGCTACTGCGGCAGGCGTTTGTGATACCCCGGCCGCGCAAACCAACCCGACCAACCAAAGCTTCTCTGGTGGCGACAAAGCGGATGAAGAAACGAAACTCTGAAATAAAATCTATGCGGAAACGACCGTCGGAGGATTAAACTTCGGCGGTTTTGTTTTTTTGCCCACTATTATTGGTTTTCTTTGAAGCATTACGGGAAATGAACTTTTCTCTTGACCCTCTTTTCTCTCAACTAATTATGTCAACTTCCGCTCTACCCGAGAAAACCACTTTTCAACATTTATTTAGTTTACCCGTCATTGTCGCTGCGCTGGGGTACTTTGTTGATATCTACGATTTACAACTATTCGGAATTGTCAGGATTCCAAGTCTGATGGCGTTGGGGCTTACCATGGAGGAGGCGGATGTAGTAGGTATTCAAATCCTGGATCATCAAATGATTGGTCTGCTTTTGGGAGGCCTGCTGTGGGGAACCCTAGGAGATAAGAAGGGGCGCTTATCGGTGTTGTTTGGCTCTATTATTACTTATTCCATTGCTAATCTGGTCTGCGGACTAATTCCACAAATATCCTTCATGGATAAAATAGAAGCTTACAAATGGCTACGTTTTATCGCCGGAGTAGGTTTGGCGGGGGAGCTTGGTGCGGGTATTACGCTTGTATCGGAGATTTTGCCCAAAAATCTACGGGCCATTGGTACCTCGCTGGTCGCCGGGGTGGGTCTTACCGGAGCCGTGGTAGGTACTTTTACGGTCCGTTTATCCGGCGACTGGACTATCGCTTACTTTATCGGTGGTGGCTTGGGTATCATGCTTTTACTATTGCGAATAGGTGTGATCGAGTCGGGTATTTACAAAGATATCACCAAGAATAAATTCATTACAAGGGGTAACTTCTTTGCATTCTTTACGAACAAAGACCGGTTTATTAAGTACCTTAAATGCATCGGAATTGGCTTGCCAACTTGGTTTTGTATTGGTATTCTAGCCTACCAAAGTAATCAATTTGGTAAGGCATTGGGTATTGTAGTCCCCGTTGAGCCGGGTTTGGCCATTATGTGGGGGTACATTGGTATATCAGTCGGTGATCTAATGAGCGGTTTTATCAGTCACGGGCTTCGGTCCCGCAAAAAGGCCATTGCTTACATGATGACTTTCTCGCTGGTGGGAGTATTACTATTTTTATTTGGAGGCTCTCAAACTCCGGAAGCGCTATACGTATTATGCTGCTGGCTAGGCCTAGGTACTGGCTACTGGGCGATGTTTGTGACAGTAGGGGCCGAGCAGTTTGGTACTAACCTCCGGGCGACGGCCGCCACCACCGTACCCAATTTTGTGCGCGGAGCATTGGTTCCCATGAACTTCTTGTTTTTGTCTTTCAAGCCTTCCATGGGGGTAGTAATGTCTGCCTTTTTGGTGGGAGTAGTATGTTATTCCATTGGTTTCTATTCCACGCTCACTATCGCCGAAACCCACGATAAAGACCTGGATTTTCTGGAAGAATAGTAGGCAAGTTCTGAATTCTGAGTTTGCTACGCGGTCAGGAATCAATAGTTATTCAGAATTCAGAACTCAAAATCCAACGTTAAATTACTAGCGCTTCCCACAATATCTCCGCCGGATGCAACGCCTTACGGCCGGTACCATCGTGAATCTGGTGCCGGCAACTCGTACCGGGAGCCGCAATAAGTACGTCCTCCGGTTGTTGGCGCACCGCCGGGAATAGCACTAGCTCACCAATCTGCATGGAAAGGTCATAGTGTTCTTCCTCATAGCCAAAGCTTCCGGCCATACCACAGCACCCGCTCGGAATAAGGGTAACCGAATAGTTTTCGGGTAGCGAGAGCATTTTCTTGGTAGGTACCATACTTGCAATAGCCTTTTGCTGACAGTGGCCGTGTAGCTTGATGGTTCGCTTTTCCTTCGTGAAAGAATTTTTGGAGATCCGCTTAGCGTCCATTTCCCGGGCAATGAACTCATCAAATTGCAGGGCATGCTTTGAAATCCGCCGGGCGTCTTCGATCAGGTTCTCACTGACTAAATCTGGATACTCGTCGCGGAAAGTGAGAATGGCCGAAGGTTCGATACCAATCAGAGGAGTATCTTCTGAGATAATATCTTTCAGACTCAATACATTCAGGTCAGCTATTTTTTTGGCGTCCTTCAACAGACCTTTGGATAGCTGCGGCCTACCGCTCGGGCCGTGGTTGGGTATAATTACTTCGTACCCCAGTTTTTGAAGCGTCAGGATTGCTTTCTTGCCAATTTCAACGTCGTTGTAATTCGTAAACTCATCACAGAAAAGGTAGACCTTTCTGGCGGTAGACGAAGCAGCAGCGGGCATTCTTTTGTACCAGCTTCGAAGTGTATCCTCATGAAGTAATGGCATGGTACGATCCGGGTGGAAACCAACCGTTCTATTGGCTATCCTCCTGAGGAAGTTATTCTTATAAATTAGATTATAGGCCCAGGGTACATAGCTTGCCAGCTTGGTCATGGTAGCGAAATTGCCCACCAACCACGACCTGAACGGTACACCATGTACGTCGTGGTATTGTTGCAAAAATTCCATTTTTAATTTAGCCACATCCACGTTTGAAGGACATTCCCCTTTACACCCTTTGCAAGCTAAGCATAGATCATAGACCTCCTTAATTTCCTTGTGATCAAAGCGATTCTCCTGATCGGAGTGCGTTAGCATTTCGCGCAGGATGTTGGCCCGCGCCCGGGTGGTTTCTTTTTCGTTGCGAGTAGCCATGTAGCTGGGGCACATGGTACCACCGCTGAGTTGGGTCTTCCGGCAATCACCCGAGCCGTTGCATTGCTCGGCGTGTTGCAAAATCGTTTGGTTCGGAAACCGGAAATAGGTTTTTATGTCGGGCGTTTGCTGATCGGCTTCGTACCGCAGGAATGTATCCATGGGTAGCGCGTCCACTATCTTTCCGGGGTTGAAAATACCGTACGGGTCCCAAGTTTTCTTCATTTCCTTAAACAGCTGGTAGTTATGCTCACCCACCATTTTAGGAATAAATTCACCCCGTAATCGACCATCACCGTGTTCGCCGGATAATGATCCATCGTACTTCTTAACCAAAGTAGCTATTTCTTCGGCAATCATTCGGAATTGCTGATGCCCCTTGGCAGTTTTCAAGTTGATGATCGGTCGTAGGTGTAGCTCGCCTGATCCGGCGTGGGCGTAGTGTACGGCCGACATGTTACGCTTTTGCAGGATCTCGTTAAAATCCCGGATATAATCCGGTTGGTCAAGTACATCTACGGCGGTGTCCTCAATAACCGCCACGGCCTTCTCGTCGCCCGGAATATTGCCCAACAGCCCCAGTCCGGCTTTGCGGAGGGTCCATATTTTTTTGGTATCGTCTCCAAACAGCAGCGGAAAATGGTAGCCAAGTCCGGCGGCCCGGAGTTCGGCTTCCAGATCAGTGGCTAACTGCTCTACCTCGGCCTGAGTCTCTCTCGAAAGATCCACCACCAGAATGGCCGGATACTCACCGGACTCCGTGTTTTTTACAAAGAAGGCATTCTTGCTCTGTTCTGCATTGCTGGCCGCGCATTCCAATACATAGCTGTCGATCAACTCAACGGCTTGCGGTCTATACTTTAAGGCTACAATAGTAGCCCGCAGGGTTTCGTCAATCGTGTCGAAATGCGCACAGAGTAATCCCTGAGTTTTGGGTGGCAGGGGTACTAGATTCAGTTTTATTTCGGTAAGAAAACAAAGTGTACCCTCCGAACCGGCAATGAGCCGACACAGGTTAAAGTCGGGACCGTCGGCGGTAAATGGTGCACAGTCCAGTAGCATATCCAGCGCGTAGCCCGTATTTCTCCGTTCAATTGACTTTTTGGGGAAATTCCTCCGAATCTCTTCCTGATTTTGCCGATCAGAAAGCATCGTACCCACTTTATTGTAAATAGTAGTCTGCAAAGAAGAATCGGGAGTCAAGAGCCCGTTCAGGCCAGCCATGCCATTTTCGGCCGAAAATACGGCTTCCGACCCATCGGCCAATAAGGTTTTTACTTCCAGTAGATGTTCGCGAGTAGAGCCGTACACCACTGAGTTAGAGCCGCAGGAGTTATTTCCTACCATGCCGCCTATCATGGCACGGTTGGCAGTAGACGTTTCCGGTCCAAAGTACAGGCCGTGGGGTTTGAGAGCCATATTGAGCTCGTCGCGCACCACACCGGGCTGTACCCGCACCCAGCGCTCCTCAGCGTTAATTTCAAGGATACTAGTAAAATGCTTTGATACATCTACCACAATACCGCTTCCCACTACTTGCCCGGCCAACGAAGTACCTGCCGTACGGGGAATAATGGAAATCTGATTTTCTCGGGCGAATCGGATGAGATGCCTGAGATCTTCTTCTGACTTGGGCAGTGCTACGGCCAGGGGCATTTCCCGGTAGGCCGAGGCGTCGGTAGCGTACAGGGTACGTACCGTAGAATCGAGAAAGAGGTCGCCGTCGAGTTGACTAGCGAGCAAATCTAAATTAGGTACTACTTCGGAGGTCAATGTTGTCATTATGTATTAGCCTAAGATACTTTGTTGCTTACAAAAGTAGTGAACAGCTTGTTTAAGCTCTTAGGTTTTTAAATAAATTGAACCGAATGAGGGGGCCAGTCCGAGGTTTCGGACACTATTCTAGTAGTACTATAAATTATTGTATCGATGTCAGACAGCTGGCATATCTGATAGGCCTCAACTGTATTAATTTTTTCCGGGGTGGCGCATACCACTGTCTTGTCAGCTACGGCCATCATTTGTCTCTTTAATTGAGACTCCTCATAGTGCCGGATCGTAAGGCCAGAAAACGGATGAATACCCACGACACCCATGAAGAAGAGGTCTGCTTTGAAATGCTGCAGTTGAGTCGATGTTTCACTTCCCATGGTGATTTGGTAGCGTTTATGGAAAGTACCTCCCAACAAAATAACTTCCACTTTTGGGTGGTTAGCCAGCGAAGTAGCCAGCGGAATACTGTTGGTAATGATGGTTACTTCTAGGTTTTGGGGTAGTTGCTCGGCAATGTAGAGATTGGTCGTTCCACCGTCCATCAGGATAATCTGCCCGTTTGAGAGTAGGCGTTGGGCCTTTTTTGTGATAGCCGAAATCTCCCCGTTGGGGATACCCATTGCCTGTCGCACCCGCATGGGTAGGTACGAGTTAGATATAGCTCCACCGTGTACTTTCTTTAATAGCCCTTGTTCTTCCAACTCAATAATATCCCGGCGGATACTGTCGTAGGATACATCTAACTCCTGACTGAGGGCCACTAGCGATACTTTCTTCTGGGCATTCAACTTATCCAGAATCCAGTGTTGTCGTTCATCTTTTAACATAACTTAGAGAAAATTGCACTCGGAGTGCCAATTTGTGCAAACTTTTCTTGTTTTATAACTGCAAATATGCATATATTCGCAGACAGTTAGAGTTTTTTGGTGAAAAAAATGTATTTTTCAGTACATCTCGTCCGAAAGAACCCATCTTATCAGATATACTCATAAATAATCATCTTTTTTTTTCTAACTTTTTGTATTATAGAAACTATTTATTGAAATTTGCCGACCCCTAGTGGTAAATAGTACAATAAAGAGGTTGCTTGTTTCCATATAGGTGTTTTACTAACTAGACAAAATCTCCCCGTAAATTACTTATCCATATCTATAAATAGTAAATCGTTTAACCAATCAATCAATTAACCTATGATGAATTATTCCTACAATGTTGGTCGCAATCGTGATCATGTGGGCTTTACCCGCCTCTGGCAAACAGCACTTGCTTTGCTGATTTCTATTGGTATGGTACTGGCACAGGATGTTACTGTTTCGGGTGTAGTAACCGATGCAAAAGGAGAAGGTATGCCCGGCGTGGCAGTTACTGTAAAAGGTACCACTCGTGGTGCTAACACAGACGTAGAAGGAAATTACTCCGTATCCGCTTCCGCAAGCGGAACATTAGTGTTTAGTTTCGTGGGCTACGTAGGTCAGGAAATACCTATCGGCAATCGCTCCACCATCAATATTAAGCTTGCTGAAGATACGAGGGCTCTTGAAGAAGTGGTAGTAGTGGGATATGGTACTCAGAAGCGTAAAGAGATTTCTGGTACGGTTTCTAGTATTAATAGTAAAGATTTTAACAGCGGTTTCAACGCCAACCCATTGGCAGCTGTTCAGGGTAAGGTAGCTGGTCTGGTAATTAGTCAGACAGGTAGCGACCCCAACGCAACTGCGGTTGTTCGTCTGCGTGGAGTGGGTTCGCTTTCGGCGGGTTCTGATCCGTTGTATGTAGTGGATGGTGTGCCAGGTGTACCCATTCAGAACATTTCTCCCAATGATATTGAATCAATCGACGTACTGCGCGATGCTTCATCGGCGGCGATCTACGGTTCACGGGCGTCAAACGGCGTAATTATCATTACTACGAAGCGTGGCAAGAGTGGTCGCGCAAGTGTTGACTACAATGCATTTGTCGGTGTGGATCAGATTGCGAAAGCCCCTGACTACATGAATGCCGATGAGTTCCGGGCTGCTACCCAGAAATTTGGTTTCAATGTAGGTGCTGACGATAAAAAGGCTGACACTAATTGGTTTGATGAAATTACCCGCAAGGCAATTGTTCAAAGCCATAACCTTGCCTTCACTGGTGGAACAGAAAATTTTAGCTATCGTGCTTCCTTGGGTTATTTAGGTCAGCAGGGTGTTGTTAAAAAATCAAACTATGAGCGTATCAGTGCACGTATCAACCTTGACCAAACGGCATTGAACGGAAAGTTGAAGATTTCTACCAGTCTTTCGGCAATTCTGGGCAATCGTGACTATGTAAACTACGAAGCGTTTTCCTATTCGATCACTAATCGTCCTACTGATCCTGTTTTTACCACTGATCCTGCATTCCAGACTGCTTCACAGGCTGGATACTTTGAGCGCCTTGGCGAGTTTTCGATCTTCAACCCCGTTGCATTGATCGATGGAACTTCCAATCAGGCAAAGTCAGTTGAGTATTTAGGTAACCTGAATCTGAAATACAGCATCACGAAAGATTTGGTATTTGGTGTGAATGGTGCCTTGAAAGGTATGGATCAGCAGAGTTCTTACTATCTGACCCGCGTTCCCAAGTCAGGTGTTGCCGCGCAGGGATTAGCATCAAGAAGTACAGGCCCTGCTTACGGTGGTCCTACCGAAGATAAGCTGATTGAAATGACGGTGAACTATACCAAGACCCTTGGAAAATTGAATTTGGGTGTTTTGGGTGGATATTCTTACCAGGACGTAACGTTCAACTCGTTCTCTGCTCGTAATAATAATTTCATTGCTGACGAAATTAGCTTCAATAACCTAGGTTCCGGAGCTGGTCTTGCATTGGGTCAGCGTGCCAACGATGCCGTTGGTTCATACCAGTCTAACTACAAGTTGGTTTCTTTCTTTGGTCGTGCTACCGCGGCGATTAGCGAGAAGTACTTTGCAACATTTAGCATACGTCGTGACGGATCTACCAAGTTTGGAGCAAACAATAAGTGGGGTGTTTTTCCAGCTGCTTCGGTTGGTTGGACCCTTAGCAATGAAGAGTTCCTGAATAGCGTATCCGCAATTGACAACCTGAAACTTCGTGTAAACTACGGACAGACTGGTAACTCAGAAGGTATTGCCCCTTATACTACATTGGCTCTTTTGGGAGCTAGTTCGAAGTATTATGACAACGGAAACTGGCTGCCCTCTTACCGCCCGGTTCAGAACCCGAACCCAAACTTAAAGTGGGAAGTAAACGAAAATTATGGTGCTGGAGTTGACTTTTCGTTGTTCAACTATCGTTTGACTGGATCGATGGACTACTTTGTACGTAACACTAGGGATCTTCTATATAGTATCAGCGCTCCTTTGTCTATTCGTCCAATCGTGCCTAACATTCTGGCAAATGTTGGTTCGATGAGGAATCAGGGTCTTGAATTATCATTGGATGGTTTGATCATTGACAAGGGTGATTTTAAATGGCAGGCAATTGTAGCGGGAGCTACCTTGAAAAATGAAGTAGTTGCTTTATCAAAAGGAGATTTCATCGCATCTGATGCGATTTTCATCGGTAGTGATTTGGGAGCTGCTACCCGTGGTACTTCTAACGTGCCTTTCTCGATCATCCGTCCGGGCTACCCCGTAGGTGCTTTGTGGGGTGCGAAAGTGACAGGTATCGACGATCAGGGTAAGTATATTATCGAAGACTTCAACGGAGATGGTAAAATTGATGAGAATGCTTCCGACCGAACGTTCATCGGAAACCCTTTACCGAAAGTAACGGCTTCGATGACCAACAATTTTACGTACAAAAACTTCAACCTGAGCTTTCTGCTAAACGGAAATTTTGGAAACAAGATCTACAATGCTGAGCGCATGTTGTACGATCGTCAGGTAGGTCGTATCCCGGCTGAAAATACATTGAAGAGCGCAGTTGACTCACCAATTAGAGATGATCGTACCGGATCAATCGATTATTTCGTAGAAGACGGTAGCTTCGTGCGCTTGGCTAACTTCCAAATGGCATATAATATTCCAGTGAAAGGAAACACACTAAGCCGTGCTCAGGTATACATTTCAGGAAACAACTTGTTCGTGTTGACTAAGTTCAAGGGTGTTGATCCTGAGCTAAGCACTGGTAACAGCAACTCTGGTATTTATACCAAGCAGCAGTTCCCTAAATCACGCGGATTCCAGTTGGGTGTAAATCTTTCTTTCTAAGAAAAAATGGGGGATGAAAACTCTTCATTCCCTAAAACATCTTTAATAAACAGTCTGTTAAGACGAAATAATAGCATAAAATCATATTAAAATGAAAAAATCACTAACTTATCTTGCCCTGGCGGGAGCTATCACAATGGCTTCTTGTACCAACCTGGAAGAGTCAGTATACGGAGTAATTCCTCAGGAAGGATTCGGTAACACTCCCCAGCAGTTGGCCGCGCTTTTGGGTCCTGCTTATTCTAACGTCCGGGATGCGTCCTGGCAATGGCACAATCACGAGGTAACCACCGACGTAATGATGGTGCCTACCCGTGGTGCTGACTGGTACGATGGAGGAAACTGGTTGAACTACCACCGTCACACCTGGTCGACCCTACACGGACCGATCAATGATATGTGGGGATGGATCTTCGAAGGTGGAATCAACACTATTAACCAATTAATTCCCCAGGTAGAAGGTAACGCAAAAGCAGTTTCTGAATTGAAAGCTGTGCGAGCGTTTTACTACCTATTGGCGTTGGACCTTTTCGGTAACGTACCCATCATCACAGAATCAGGTGCTGCTTCGGCTGCCACAAGAACCCGTGCTGAGGTGTATGCTTTCGTAGAAACAGAACTTAAGGCGGCTATTCCTAATCTGTCTACCGATAAGACTTATGGTCGTATCAACCAATACGTAGCTCAGGGTCTTCTTGCGAAATTGTATCTTAATGCTCAGGTCTACAAAGGATCTCCCGAGTGGGCAAAGGCCGTTGCTGCATGTGACGCCGTAATTAGTTCAGGTAAGTATTCATTGGAGGCTAATTTCTTCTCTAACTTCACTACCCAAAATCAGGGATCTACCGAGAACGTTTGGGCAATTCCTTTCGATAAGAATCAGGCGGGTGGTATGACCATCGCGTATCGTACGCTGCACTATGAAAACAAAGCAACGTATGGCCTTGCTGATACCCCTTGGAATGGTTTCTGTTCTTTGGCTGATTTCTATAATTCCTTTGATAACAATGACCTCCGTAAACGGATGTTCATCACAGGTTCTCAGAAGTCTGCTTCAGGTACTCAGTTGAAGGATGCCCTAGGTAATGATCTTGTTTTTACAATTGATGTGCCAAAGGATGAAATGACTGCCAACGATGTAACATATCAGGGTGCAGGTGCGCGGATGGGTAAATACGAAATCCAGACGAACAATGCTGTAACTGATCAGGACAACGACTGGGTAATGCTCCGTTTGGCCGACATTCACTTAATGCGTGCTGAGGCAAAATTCCGCCTTGGTGACACACCGGGTGCATTGGCTGATGTCAACCCAATTCGTCAGCGCGCCGGACTAGCTCCTGCCACTACGCTTACTTTGAATGCACTTCTTACCGAGCGTGGCCGTGAGCTAGCGTGGGAAGGATGGCGTCGTAACGATCTCGTTCGTTTCGGTAAGTTTACCGAAGTTGGAGGTAAGTTCACCAGTAAGTTTATGAAGAATCCTGCACCGCACACTGCGTTGTTCCCGATTCCTCAGCAGCGTATTGATGTAAACCCTGCTTTGAAGCAAAATCCAGGGTATTGATACATCTGAATGAATTTTATTAACGGCAGGGGGAGTCATTTGACTCCCCCTGCCGTTTTATTGAATAGTAGAAGTTATCAGATTACCCTATCTGTATTAAAGGTTTTATCCTCATTACGTCGAATTATCGACTAATAGTGCAACTATACAGTCGGGATATTCCGTTAAAGATTGAGTGAATAATTAGTAGTTTTGTGTTTTTGAAATTATCAGAAATCAGTATGCGTATTTTCTTTTGGGGAGTCATAGGAGCCCTCCTTATCTTGTCAGGTTGTCAACGCTCTACCGATAAGCAACTTTTTGAATCAATGCCGTTTTCCGATACCGGGTTGGATTTCGAAAATAGAATTTTGGATAAGAAAGAGCTCAACATATTTAACTACCGAAACTTTTATAATGGTGGGGGAGTAGCCATCGGCGATGTAAATGGAGACGGTTTAGCTGACATATACGCTACTTCTAACTTCGAAGCCAATAAACTATTCCTTAATCGGGGCGAGTGGAAGTTTGATGATATTACGCAAGTGGCCGGAGTCGCCGGCGATAAAGCCTGGTCGACCGGAGCAACTTTTGCTGATGTAAATGGCGATGGCCTGATGGACATTTATGTTTGCAATGCCGGTAATGTGAAAGGGGATAGCCGGGGGAATGATCTCTTCATTAACCAGGGAAACGATGCCAATGGTATTCCTAGCTTTAAAGAATCTGCCGCTCAGTACGGCTTGGTCGACGGGGGCTTCTCTACCCACGCTGCATTCTTTGACTACGATCGGGATGGCGACCTGGACATGTATCTTCTTAACAATAGTTTTACGCCCGTTGACAAGTTGGCTTACCAAAATTTCCGCGATCTGCGCGATCCACTGGGAGGCGATAAACTTTTTCGGAACGACGGTAGCCGGTTTACGGATGTGAGCGAAGAAGCCGGTATTTTTGGAAGTCTGATTGGATTTGGCTTAGGAATTACCGTAGGGGATGTCAACAACGATAATTGGCTGGATATCTATATTTCTAATGATTTCTACGAGCGCGATTATCTGTATATTAATCAGCAGAATGGTACCTTCAAAGAATCTCTCGTAAGCTACATGCCCCATATCAGCCTTTCGTCGATGGGTGCCGATATTGCCGATATCAACAACGATGGAAATCTTGACATTTTCGTGACCGATATGCTTCCCGAGAGCGACCAACGCCTCAAAACTACTTCGGTTTTTGAAGGACACGAACTCACCAAACTCAAAACCAGCCGTGACTACTGGCATCAGTACATGCGAAACATGCTCCACCTCAATAATGGGGATGGTACCTTCACGGAAGTAGGACAGATGGCAGGTGTACATGCCACCGATTGGAGTTGGGGAGCCCTTATTTTTGACATGGATAGTGATGGCCAGAAAGATCTTTTTGTGGCCAACGGTATTGTGAAAAACCTAACCGATCAAGACTATGTGGCCTTTCTTGCCGATCAGAATAATATTCAGGCCATGATAGAGGGTCGTATGAAGTTCGACTACCGCGAGTTTGTGGATATGATCAGCTCAACGCCAATTGCTAACTATGCATTCCGCAACAAAGGTAACCTTGAATTTGAAAATGATGCCCGAGATTGGGGTCTTGGCAAGCCAGGTTTTTCAAACGGTTCGGCCTACGGAGATCTTGATAATGATGGTGACCTTGATTTGATTGTCAATAATAACAACGATAAGCTGGGAGTTTATAAAAACAATTCCGTAGAGCGTTTTAATAAGCACTTTCTTCGGGTTAAGTTAGAAGGCAAGGGGGCCAATCCTAATGCTATCGGGGCCAAAGTGTTTGTGCACCAAAAAGGTGGCTCGCAGTACTTACAACAGATGCCTAACCGGGGCTTTCAGTCGTCCAGTGATCTCACGTTGGTATTTGGTCTAAACAGCACCACCGCCATCGACTCGCTCGTTGTGATTTGGCCCGACGATAAAAAACAACTCATCCGTACGCCCAAGGCTGATAACACGCTCACGCTACGCTATGCCGAAGCTAATGATATCTGGAAGGCTATTCCCAAGCCGGAAATCAACACTCCGATTGTCGATATTACAGCCAAAACCAATCTCAACTTTGTTCATCAGGAAAATGACTTCGTGGATTATGATCGGGATGGATTATTGAAGCAGCAATACTCTACTCAGGGTCCGGCGCTGGCCGTAGGAGATGTAAACGGCGACGGCCTGGATGATGTGTACTTTGGAGGGGCCGCCGGGCATGAAAGTAAGCTGCATATCCAAATGGCAAATGGTACCTTTAAATCGACTTCACAGGCGGCTTTTAGACAAGCGGTTGCCTCGGAGGAGGTTTCAGCCTTGTTTTTCGATGCCGACGGTGATAAAGATCTGGATCTTTACGTGGTGACGGGCGGGAATGAGTTTGTGGAGAAGAATCCGGTTTTACAAGATCGGCTATACCGCAACGACGGGAAGGGGAACTTTACGTACGATGCGAGTGCTTTACCAATTTTATTTGATAGCGGTGCTAGTGTAGCTGCGGCGGACTTCGATAAGGACGGAGACCTCGATCTGTTCGTTGGTACGCGCCTTATTCCCGGTCAGTACGGGTACGATCCATTAAGTAGGTTACTGGTGAACGATGGCAAAGGCAAGTTTTCTGATCAATCGACCAACAAGCTATCTCAGCTGAGTGATCTGGGGATGGTTACCGATGCCTGTTGGCAAGACCTTGATGGGGATACCTACCCGGATTTGATTGTTGTGGGTGACTGGATGCCGGTGACCATTTACCAGAATGAAAAAGGGCAAAAGCTGACCCGCCTCGATATCCCGTCGCTGATGAAAAGTAACGGCTGGTGGAACTCCATTTATCCCACCGATATTGACGGCGACGGCGACCTGGATTTTGTGATTGGTAACCTCGGTAAGAATACGAAAATTGTGGCCTCAGAAGACCGACCAGCCCAATTGTATACCAATGACTTCGATCGGAGTGGCACCGTGGAGCAGATTATTACCTGTTACGGTACCGATGGTCGTAGCTATCCCATGGTCTTGAAGCCCGATCTGCAAAAAGTACTTCCGGTTATCAAGAAACGCTACGTAAAGCACTCGAACTACGCCGGGAGAACCATTGATGAGTTATTTACCGCCGAGCAAATGCGGGGCGTTGTCAAGAAGGTGGTGTATACCCCCACTACTTCGGTCTTGATCAACAATGGTAACTTTACCTTTGATTTGCAGGCACTACCCATGGAGGCGCAACTGTCGCCGGTGTATGGTACCATAGCCTTCGATTACAACCTGGATGGACAGAAAGATCTGCTTTTAACCGGGAATTTCTACGATGTATTACCCGAAATCGGACGCTATGATTCCAATTATGGCTTGGTGCTCCGTGGTCAGGGGAAAGGCAAGTACACCAAGGTAGCTCCTTTTGAGTCGGGCTTTAAGGTAGACGGTCAGGTGCGAAAAATGCAATTGGTCCGCGGGGCCAATGGTCAGCAAATGGTTGTACTGGCTAAAAACAACGACAAGGCCCAACTATTTTTGCTGCCTCAGGCTACCACCACCGTACCGCAATAATCGAAATCAGAGTCACCCTCTGTTCCGGTTTGCCGGAGAAGCATTCAGAACTATTATTTTATATTGTTTACTACTTGTATGTCAGGTCAATATAGTTTTAAAAATAGAATAGTTGCACTAGCTACCTTTGCGGGAAGCTTTGCATTTTTGGTAGGTATTACTGGTTGTCAGGATGTCGGTACTAATCAGAAAGAATATACCGGGGAGCCACTATTTCAGCGACTTAGCCCGGAAATAAGCGGAATTAGTTTTGCCAATGAGGTAGTCAACACTAAGGAGTTTAATTTTCTTGACTACCTCTACTTCTACAATGGTGGTGGGGTGGCCGCGGGCGATATTAACAACGACGGTCTCACGGATCTGTACTTTGTGTCTAATCAAGGTAAAAATCAATTGTACCTGAATAGAGGTAATTTTAAGTTCGAGGAAATTTCAATTAAAGCAGGTGTCGCCGGTAGTGCTTCCTGGCAAACCGGCGTGACAATGGCGGATGTAAACGGCGACGGTTTTATTGATCTTTACGTATCAGCGGTCAGTAATTATAAAGGGCTAACCGGAAAAAACGAGTTGTACATCAATAACGGTGACGATACCGGTAATGGCCCAACCTTTACCGAACGGGCAAAAGAATACGGACTTGATTTTGAAGGGTTCTCAACCCAGGCAGCATTCTTTGATTACGATCACGATGGCGATTTGGATGTGTATTTACTTACGCACGCCGTACACAATTCACTTTCTTACGGCCGAGTATCTACCCGAACACTTTCCCGGGATAAGGAAGCCGGCGATTATTTATTCAGAAATGAGGGGGGCAAACGCTTTACGGACGTAAGTGAAAAGGCCGGTATCTACGCTGCCCCCATGGGCTACGGATTGGGTATTTCGGTGGGTGACCTGAACGACGATGGCTGGGAAGATATCTACGTAGCTAATGATTTTCACGAAGACGACTACTACTACATTAATAATCAGAACGGAACCTTTACGGAGGCACTACGCGATCACTTCAAGCACACGAGTAAGTTCTCCATGGGTAACGACATGGCGGATGTCAATAACGACGGTTTGTTAGACGTCGTGACGATGGATATGTACCCCGAAGACCCGGCGGTGGAAAAGGCTTCAGCCGGAGAAGATCCGTTGGATGTGTATTTGTACAAATTACAGTACGGATTCTACAACCAATACACCCGGAATACTTTACAGATTAACCTGGGAGGAAAGAAATTTAGCGACGTTGGGGCTATGGCCGGGATAGCCGCCACCGATTGGAGCTGGTCGCCGTTACTGGCTGACTACGACAATGATGGAATCAAGGACCTTTTTATCTCCAATGGTATTGCCCGGCGGCCCAATGATCTGGAATACGTAAAATTTGTATCGAGCCCGCAGGTATCGATGCAGGTAGTGAAGCGGGAAACGCTGGATCGGGAGATGATCAAAGGGATGCCCGACGGCAAAGTACATAACTACCTGTACAAAGGCACGGACAGCCTGCAATTCATTGATAGGTCGTTGGCGTGGGGTTTTGATGCCGAAAACTACTCTAACGGGGCCGTGTACGCTGACTTGGACAACGACGGCGATCTTGATTTAATCACCAATAATATCAATGAGCTTGCCGGAATTTACCAAAACCAGGCGGAGAAAACGGAGAAGAATAACTATCTGAAAGTAATCCTGAAAGGAGACAAGCTCAACACATTCGGAGTAGGAGCGAAGGTGTACGTAAAGACCGCGACCGGCTGGCAGTACCAGCACAATATGCCTACCCGAGGCTTTATGTCTTCCGTCGAACCGTGGATTACCATGGGTCTTGGCAAAAATACGGTAATTGATTCAGTGGCGGTAGTTTGGCCCGATCAAAAAGCCGAAATAAGAACGGCCGTTAAGCCTAACCAAACGCTTACGTTCAAGCAAACAGAGGCAAAGAGCAGCTTCGCTCTGCGAAAAAATAAAACTACCCTCTTTGAGGATATTACTGACGCTACTATTCTGGATTACAAGCACGCAGAAAACTCGTATTTCGATTTTACCCGGGAGCCCATGATGCCCTTCAAGGTATCCACCGAAGGCCCCGCCATGGCTATTGCCGACATCAATGGGGATGGTCTGGATGATATGTATCTGGGAGGGGCCAAGCTCCAACCCGGTCAGATTTATCTGCAAGAGGTAGGCGGGAAGTGGACGCGAATGAATGAATTGGCCCTACGACAAGATACCTTGTACGAAGACGTGGATGCGGTGTTTTTTGACGCTGATAACGACAAAGATCTTGATCTGTACGTGGTGAGTGGAGGTAACGAGTTTTTTGGGGAAGCCCCCGCTTTACTCGACCGCCTGTACCGAAACGACGGAAAAGGAAACTTCCTGCGTGACACGAAGGCTTTGCCTGCTATGTATACCAATAAGGGCTGCGTAGTACCTTTTGATTACGATAAAGACGGTGATATCGATCTTTTTGTGGGAGGACGCGTAACGGCATATAGCTACGGTGCCACCCCCGATTCTTATTTGCTGATTAATGATGGGAAAGGGAATTTTAGCGATCAGACGGTAGCCCTGGCACCCGAGCTACGGAAAGCTGGGATGGTTACGGATGGCTCGTGGAGCGATATTGATGGCGACGGCGATGCTGACCTGCTGGTAGTAGGCGATTGGATGTCGGTGAAAGTATTTGAAAATAAAGCCGGAAAACTAGTCCCAAAAGAAACAGATCTCGATGGTCGCACTGGCTTTTGGCAATCGATCGAAAAGGCCGACTTGGACGGCGATGGCGACGAAGATTTTGTGGTAGGTAACATGGGTACCAATACCAAATTTCGTCGGGGAGAAGGCGGTAAAATACGGATGTACGCCGGGGACTTCCTGGGTGTAAACAAAACGGACCAACTGTTGGCGTACAGCGTAGAAGATCTGTTTTACCCCGTTTCCCTGAAAGATGAGATTGGGAAATCGATTCCGTACATCAACCAACGCTTTCCGAATTACCGTGACTTCTCAGGCAAGACCATTGAAAAGATATTTAAGTCCAATGAGCTGGACATGGCCGAGCTGAAAGAGGTCAATACCTTTGAAACCGCCTGGATCGAGAATAAAGGCAAAGGTGAGTTTGTGATGCATGCGCTACCCTATATGTCTCAGGTTTCCAAAGTGTTTGCGATTGATATAGCAGACATTAATGGAGATAAGCTTCCGGATATCATTCTGGGAGGAAACTTCTATAACGTAAGTACGTACCAAGGCCGATACGATGCCAGCTACGGCGTAATCCTGCAAAACGAAGGCAAAGGAAAATGGAAAACGTTACTACCAACCGAAACGGGTTTCTTGCTCGATGGAGAAATCAGGCATATCAAAACGATCAGAACGGCTACGGGCATCTCATACGCCGTAGTCCGGAACAACGATACGCCACTCTTTTTTCAACCCAAACAATAGAGACTATGCGTAGCCATTCCATTGCAGTACTTTTCGTTGGTTTGCTGGGTTGGGGTTGTACCCCAACCCAACCCACCTTATTCAATCGATTGGACGCGTCCCAAACGGGTATTTCATTTGAAAATCAATTGAAGGAAAGTGAGCAGTGGAATATCTTGGCCTACGAATACTACTACAATGGTGGTGGAGTGGCGGTAGGGGACTTCAATAATGATAGTTTGCCCGATATGTACTTTACCGGTAATCAGGTACCCAATAAGCTGTACCTGAATAAAGGCAACCTGAAATTTGAGGATATAACTGAGAAAGCAGGAGTTGCCGGCCGGGTTGACGGCTGGACCACGGGCGTCACGGTGGCGGATGTGAACGGTGATGGAAACCTGGATATATACGTTTGTTACTCAGGACCGCTGGATGCCGCCAAACGTAAGAACCAACTTTTTATTAACAAGGGTAACCTGACCTTTACGGATCAGGCGGAAGCTTACGGAGTGGCTGATGCGGGCTACTCTACCCAAGCTACCTTTTTGGATTATGATCGGGATGGCGACCTGGATTTGTTCGTCATGAACCACAACTTGCGGAATTATGGCCGGAAAGAAGCTACGTTCTTAAAGAATTCCCGTGATCTAAACGCTGGAGATAATCTATACCAAAACGATGCCACTGCCGGGAGTACCCCCCACTTTACCGAAGTAGGTGAGCAAGCAGGTATCCGGAGCAATCCGCTGGGCTTTGGCTTGGGAGTAGCGGTGTCAGACCTCAATCACGACGGTTGGCCCGATCTGTTTGTGGGGAATGACTACGTTGAGGAAGACTACGTGTACCTCAATCAGCGGGATGGTACTTTCCGGGAGGTAGGTAAAGAATTAATGGGGCATTTCTCGTTTTCGACCATGGGCTGCGACATTGCCGATGTTAATAACGATACCTGGCCCGATGTGTTTTCGTTGGATATGCTACCCGCCGATAATGAGCGGCAAAAACTTTTAGCTTGGCCGGATAACTGGAACGTACAGCAATCTATGCTCGATAACGGGTTTCATTGGCAAAATATGCGCAATATGCTCCATGTTAGTCAGGGAGTATCCCCGTCATCAGGAGACGTGGCCCGGCCAATGTTCAGTGAAGTAGGGCAGCTAGCGGGTGTATCGAATACCGATTGGAGTTGGGGAGGACTGTTTGCAGATTTGGATAACGACGGCTTCAAGGATTTGTTCGTTTCCAATGGTTACGTACGCGATTATACCAACCTTGATTTTGTAAAATACTACGCTGACGAGCAGATGGGTAGCGGCGGGAAAACATCCCTGCTCAAACATTTAGAGAAAATGCCCGCTACTCCTACGCATCAATTTATCTTCAAAAATAACGGAGACCTTACCTTTTCGGATAAAGTAAAGGAATGGGGGTTTGAAAAAAGTACCGTTGCTTGCGGTTCTGCCTACGCGGATCTGGATGGTGACGGCGATCTCGATCTGATTACGAATAATACCAACGAGCTCGCCGGGATCTATCAAAATACTACTCAGGAAACCGAAGCCCACTCCTATGTGCGGGTGGAGATAGGGCATTCGGCTGCCTCGATGGGGGCAAAGGTGATTCTGTATGCGCAATCACAAACGCAGTGGCAGGAAAACTACCCTACCCGTGGATTTGAGTCTGCCTCAGCCGCACCGCTGCATTTCGGATTGGGGAGCGCTACCAAAATAGATTCGGTACGGGTAGTATGGCCGAATGGCCGCAGCCAATTGCTTCAATCGGTGGGGATTAATCAGACTCTGCGGTTAAAGGTCGCCGATGCAGCCGAAGGCCAATACCAGTATCCCACTTCTGATCCTTTACCGCTTTTGGAGCAAGTAGCTGCTCCTGATTTTACGCACCAGGAAGACAAGGTGGTGGACTTTAACCGTCAGATACTACTACCGCGTCAGTACTCCTACGAGGGACCTCGCTTAGCCAAAGCGGATCTGAACGGAGATGGTCGGGAAGATTTTTTTGTGGGTGGTGCTGCGGAACAAAGCGGAGCTGTTTTTCTTCAAAAAATGGACGGAAGCTTTGCGGCATTACCGCAGCCTTCTTTGATGGAAGACGCTGGAACCGAAGATCGGGCCGCGGTTTTTCTGGATGCTGACGGCGACGGAGATCAGGATTTATACGTGGTAAGTGGGTCTTTTGATCTGCAACCGTTCGACGCCCGTCAGGAAGATCGCCTGTACCTGAACGATGGACGGGGTAAGCTATCCGTGGCTCCCATGGGCTACTTGCCGGGTATTCGCCGGAGTGGTAGCTGCGTGGTGGCCATGGACATGGACAAAGATGGAGATACCGATATCTTCGTCGGGGGTGGTCCTAGCCCGGGAGAGTTTCCTTACAATGCGGAAAGCTACTTCCTTGTCAACGACGGGAAAGGCCATTTTACTTCCTCAGACCTCGTAGGTTTGGGCTTATTGGCGGACGCTACCGTGGCTGACATCAATGCCGATGGCTGGCCCGATCTAGTGGTAGTAGGAGAGTGGATGCCGATTACTTATTTTATTAACGTAAAGGGTACGATTAACTTAACCCAAAAGCAAACGGTAGCGGGTACCAACGGTTTGTGGTTACGGATCAAAGAAGCAGATCTCGATCAGGACGGGGATGCTGATTTTGTGGTGGGTAATTGGGGACTGAATAATCCGTTCAGAAATACGACGGCGGAGCAACCCCTGCGCATGTACGCCAACGACTTTGACCGAAACAGCACCATTGACCCCTTTATTTCCTACTATATTCAGGGAGTTGAGTACCCCTTGGCCGGGCGCGATGAGGCATTGGAGCAATACTTGCCTTTCCGGAAGAAATTTACAGACTATGCTTCCTACGCGCGGGCTACCTTTGGGGATTTATTCAGTCCGGAAGAAATTCAGAATGCCGATAAGCGCTTGGCGTCGCAGTTGCACTCAGGTATCCTGCTGAACAAAAAAGGAACGCTGACTTTTAAATCCCTACCATTAGCCGCGCAGCAGTTCCCGGTCACCGCCATTAGTGTTGATGATTTTGACAAGGATGGACTACCCGATATATTGCTGGCGGGGAACCTGACCAAAGTGCGCATCCGGATTGGAACCATGGATGCGGGGCATGGGTTGCTATTAAGAGGAGATGGAAAAGCCTCCTTTACTCCATTGAAGAATAGCCGACTTGGGGTTGATTTGTCCGGTGAGGTGAAAGATATACTTGCGGTGGGGGGCAGCTGGATAGTCACCCGAAATAATGCCCCGATTATAACGTTAAAGAGCAAGAGATAAGAGACTTACTGACTAAGGTCATTTGTCAATACTTCTTGATTACCTTATCTTTGTGGTAAGGAGGAGTTTGTAAGTAATCGTTAATGAATGAAACAAATTATAGCCACCGGATTCGTAGTACTGCTTCTGCTCAACGTGTTGGGGCAGTCGGTGGCGGTATTGTTCATTGAGGAGATCCACAATACTCCTGTATCAGCCAATCTTGGTGATGAATGGGTTGAAATAACAATACCCCTCTCCATTCCTTATGGTACTAGTTGGGAAAACGACGAACCCTCTGGACTAATCCGCTACGAAGATAAGTTTTACAATATCGTGGAGCAGCGTTACGAAAATGACTCTCTTTATACGGTAATGCAAGCTAACCTCAGCGCGCGTGAGCAGTTTTTTGCCCTGGCGGACAAGATTCAGCAGGAGTTCGGGCATGATAAAACTCAGGCGGGTAATCCCTTCGAAAAAAGCGCTAAACTGTTTTCAAGTGCTATCAAACACTACATGATTTCCGGGTGCCAGGTTACGTTTTTCTTGTGGGAAGTAGTAGGTCCCAGAACTACTTTTGCTGACTACGCGTTAGCCTACCAAAATTTTGAACCTTCACCAGTCTCACCTCCCCCCGACTCCCTTTAATCTTCGGTCACGTGCCGGGTACTACGCTTTTCTCATCGTTTGAGAAAGCTGTTTTCTTGTACGTTGAAAATCGCAGCTAGCCTGATTCCATGGGTGATTTAACGACCCATATATGATGGAGAATTAGCGCTTCACTTCCTCCTTTACAAACTCTGTTTACGAAATAACACATGAAAAAAATAAATATATTGGTAGTTCTATTGGCCGTCATTGCCTTTTTACCCAGCTGTCAAAAAACCACCACTCCCGAAGAATATAATAAATTAGCTTCTAACCCCGATCTATTTCACAATTTGGGTATACATCTGACGGACGTAATCATTCACGACATTTTCAAGCCACCGGTCGCTAGCCGGATATATGGCTACTCGTATATTGCTGCCTACGAGGCCCTGGCTCCGGGTTATCCCGAATACCAGTCGTTAAGTGGACAGCTCAATGGTCTTGAAGCTAGTCCACAGCCGGAAGCAGGTAAGGATTATTGCTTCCCTCTTGCTAGTGCCAAGGCATTTGCTGTGGTAGGACGTACCCTCACGTTTTCTGGTGATATGTGGGATGAGTACGAAAAAGGTTTCTTCAAGAAGTACGAAGAAATGGGTATTCCCAGCGACGTTATTGAGCGTTCCGTTGCCTACGGTGAGCAGGTAGCAAACCACGTCATCAGCTATTCGAGCAAGGACAATTACAAGCAAATTCGGGGCTTTCGGTATACTGTTACCAACGAGCCGGGTACCTGGGTGCCAACGCCTCCTGCCTACGCCGATGCCTGCGAACCGATGTGGAACACGGTACGTCCGTTTACGCTGGATTCAGTGGCTCAGTTTAAGTGCCCTCCCCCAGCCAAATATGACCTCAACGAGAAGAGTGAGTTTATGAGGCTCACCCGCGAAGTGTACGAAACAGGAAAAAACCTTACCGAGGATCAGCGTACTACGGCCTATTTCTGGGATGATAATGCTTTTGTTACCAACGTAATAGGGCACGTGATGTTTGCCAATAAAAAAATGACACCTCCCGGTCATTGGTTGGCCATTACCCGCATCGTAACAAAACAAAAGAACCTGAGTCTGATTGAAGCTACGGAAGCCTACGCTATGGGCTCCATTGCGCTTTATGATGCTTTTATTTCTTGCTGGGATGAGAAATATAAGAGTATCCGTATTCGCCCGGAAACGGTGATTAATAACGGCTGGGATCCCGAATGGCGTCCTTACCTGGAAACTCCTGCGTTCCCGGAGTACGTTAGTGGGCACAGCTCTATTTCGGCGTCTTGCGGTACGATCCTAACCCATTTACTCGGAAATAATGTAGCTTTTACGGACACGACCGAGAAGAAATATGGCCACGGCGTGAAGTCCTTCAAATCTTTCGAGGAGGCCTACTGGGATGCTTCATACAGTCGGATGTACGGCGGTATCCACTACCGTGATGGAGTGGAAGAAGGTACCCACCTTGGTCAGACGGTAGGTGAGTGGGTGTGGAAGAATGTAAAAACTCGCAAGAATCGCAAAGAAGAAGAGGTAGTAGCTGCTCGCTAGACTTTCTTGAACATTGTGAAATAGATAGATCATTTCTGTACAAAACGAAACCCTGCTGGTACTACCGGCAGGGTTTCGTTTTTATATTAAAGATTACGGTGGTGAATTACTGACGAACCAGCCGGTCACTTGCTTGCTTGATCGTATCCTGATTATAGTGCAGCCCTACGTTCTCGCGACGGGCCATCGCCATTTTAAGAACCAGGTAGGACACCGTGATCATATTTCTCAGCTCGCAAATAGCTACTGACACTTTGGATTCGCGGTATAGTTGTTCGTGTTCTTGATGCAGTAGTTCCAGACGGTCGTAAGCGCGTTTCATTCGTCGGTTAGTCCGGACAATACCTACGTAGTTGGACATGATGCTGTTTAATTCCCGTGTCATCTCGGTGACGAGTACCTGCTCCTCGGGGTGCGTCGTGCCGGAGTCGTCCCACTCTGGTATATTATCCTGAATCACGGCTTGCTCGTAGTTTTCAATTGTGTCGAGGTAGGCCCGGTGCCCAAATACCGCGGCTTCAAGTAGTGAGTTTGAGGCCAGACGGTTTGCCCCGTGAAGACCAGTAGCGGCGCATTCACCTACGGCGTACAAAAACTGAATATTGGTCTTCCCCCATTCATCTACCTTGATACCCCCGCACATGTAATGCTGGGCGGGTACAACAGGAATCATGTCTTGTTGGATGTCAATGCCAACATTAAGGCAGTATTCAGTGATGTTCGGAAAGTGTTCCAAAAACTTATCGTAGTCGAGGTGGCGTACGTCAAGATAAACGTTTTCTACTCCGTATTTTTTCATTTCGGAGTCAATGGCGCGGGCTACTATATCGCGGGGCGCGAGCGATAGGCGCTCGTCGTAATGCTCCATGAAGGTATTGCCGTCAGCGTGTTTCAGGATACCACCAAAGCCCCGGACTGCTTCCGAAATGAGGAAGGATGGCTTTTTACCGGGCTGAAATAAGCTGGTGGGGTGAAATTGAATGAACTCCATATTATCACAAATTCCCTTGGCCCGATATGCCATGGCGATTCCGTCGCCGGTAGCAATGGTGGGGTTGGTCGTACTTTGGTAAATATTACCGATGCCACCCGTTGCAACCAACGTGGTTTTGGCCGTAAACTTCTCCACCGAGCCAGTTTGGCGGTTGAGCACGTAAGCGCCAAAGCATTTAATATCTTCCCGGTAGCGGTAAACCGTTTCGCCCTGATGGTGCTGCGTGATGAGTTCAACCGCGTAGTAATGGGTATAGATGGTGATATTCTTAAAGCGTTTTACTTCTTCCAGCAAAGCGCGTTCTATTTCATAGCCCGTAATGTCTTTGAAGTGGAGAATCCGGTGGTCGGAATGTCCACCTTCTTTGGCCAGATCATAATCGCCGTCGCCTTCTTTATCGAACCGGGTACCGTAGTCGATCAGCTCCTGAATGCGCTGAGGGCCTTCCCGAACCACTATTTCGACAATGTTACGCTTGTTGATGCCATCACCGGCATCCATCGTATCTTCGATGTGTTTTTCGAACGTATCTCCCTTGGCCCATACGGCCGCAATACCCCCTTGGGCGTATTTGGTGTTGGTTTCGTCGGCTTGTACCTTGGTAATTACCGCGATTGAAACATCTTCATTTCCTTCAAAATGACGGGCTATTTTAGCGGCATAGCTTAATCCGGCAATACCAGAACCTATGACTAGAAAATCGAATTGGGGCATGAGTGATCAGTGAATGAGTGATTTGATGAATGATAGAATGATGTTTGATTCTATCATTCATCATTCAAAATTGAAAATTTTAACGTCAACTTCGTTACACGTGGTGGGTCGTAGACCGTACTTCGTGTTTCCATTTCAAAATGGTCTTTGTATACATTCCTTGGGTAAATATTCCAGCCGCCAGTTTTGGTGGCAGAGTCCCGCAGGGCGATCACATTTTGTGGTACGTATACTTTCCATTGAAAACGCTGCGTGGTGCTGTCGCCGGTAAAATGCCCTTCAAAGCTACCATCCTCGTTGAAACGTACCCAGTCCATGTGGCGATCAAACCGTACTCCGCTAATGTGCGGGATATGACTGCCTCTCTTGAAAACCGGCGCTTCGTCCATTGCTATTTGTTCAATGTACCAGCGATCTATTTCGGTCAGGCGTTCCAGGGCTTCCTGAACATCATCGGCGGGACGATGACAAGCGACCAAAGAACTAACACACATGATAAACCCAAGCAGATATTTCATCTAGTTATTATGTACTGCAAACACGCTTTGGTGGGCTATATCCCTTTACTCAATTCGAGCATTCGCGCCACGGAGTCATAGGCTTTCAAACGGATATCTTCCGGCACAATGATTTCGGGCTGCTCGTACAGCAGCGCATTATATACTTTTTCGAGGGTATTCATTTTCATGTACGGGCACTCCGAGCAGGCGCAAGTATTATTATCGGTGGCCGGAGCCGGAATCAGCTTTTTGTGCGGAACCGACTGCTTCATTTTGTGTAGAATACCGGCTTCGGTAGCTACGATAAATTTCTGACTATCCGATTGTTCTACGAATTTCAGTAAACCCGTGGTGGAGCTGACAAAATCGGCTTGCAGCAAAATATCCTCTTTACACTCCGGGTGCGCAATCAGCAGAGCGTCGGGGTTGTCGGCCCGAAGCTTTTCAAGCTTTTCCCGTGAAATATCAATGTGCACGATGCAGGCACCATCCCACAGTACCATCTCGCGTCCGGTTTTCTGAGCTACGTAACGACCCAAGTTAGCATCTGGGGCAAAGATGATCTTTTGATCCTTGGGAAGGCTGTTGACGATATGCAGGGCATTCGACGAAGTACAGACGATATCGGTCAAGGCTTTGATCTCAGCCGAGCAATTGATGTAGCTGATCACGATATGGTTGGGGTGTTTAGCCTTGAACTCGGCAAACTTATCGGCCGGAGCAGAGTCGGCTAGTGAGCAGCCCGCATTCAGGTCAGGAATCACTACCTTTTTATGCGGGCTGAGTACCTTGGCGGTCTCACCCATGAAGTGCACTCCACAAAATACGATCATCTCGGCTTCGGTGGCAGCCGCTTGCTGTGACAAACCGAGGCTGTCGCCGATATAGTCGGCTATATCCTGAATAGCTCCGTCTACGTAGTAGTGGGCCAGAATAACGGCATTTTTCTCTTTCTTTAAACGGTTGATTTCTTCAACCAAATCTATATCCTTGGCTACGACTTCGTTGACGTACCCAAAACGTGCTACTTGCTCAGCTATATCTATCATTTTGCTTGAATTCATTGTGCGAACGCACTATTGCTACTTGTTGGTTAAATGGTTTACCTAAAAAAGTGGGCCTTCCAACCCAAAAGTTGAGACCACTTTCTTTGTCTAACGAAGAACTAAGGTACAAATATTCCTAAATTCTCTGTAAATGAAACAATGAAAAGGGTAGACGGTAACGTTCAAAGCTTTGGCTTCACCTGCTTTTGTTGGTTGATGAGGTAAACTACTCCGGGACCGCTGCTCCATTCTTTTTTAAAGCCTCCCGGCATTAGTCCAACGGGATGGCTTCCCAAGGCAATATCGTCGTCGCCGTCGCCGTCGAGGTCGGCTACATCCATGCACATCCAACGTCCCCGACCAATGGTGGGTAGTAATTGTGGAGCGAATTTGCCGTCCAGATTTTTCAGGTATACGGCATCATTGGGTGTTTTGGAGTTATAGTTGCCAAAGAAAGCAATCGCGGCAATGTCAAGATCACCATCTCCATCAAAGTCGCGGGCTACGGCTTTGTAGGCACCATTCATCGGAAAATGGAATTTCTGGCGAAAGGTACCGTCTTTGTTTTGCTCAAAAGCATATACCCCGTGGTAGGGTTTCATAATGAGTGAATAATCGGCATTATCACCACAGGTATACAGTATGTCGGGCCTGCTATCCTGGTTGAGATCCGTGATTTCAAAGTAGCTAGATCCGTACACCGGTGGAAACCGCATCAAAAGTTTTTCCTCAAATTGTTCGTTGCCGAGGTTGCGATATAAAACGATACGTTCATCCCCTTGGGCGAATAATACAACCAAATCTTTCCGTCCGTCCTTGTCCCAGTCTACTACTTCGGCCTTGATGGCCCCGGCAGAATTACTGAGTACTTGTTGCCGGTAGGTGCTATCCGAAGTGGGGTGCCATACCGAAAACTTGCCTTCGATTACTCCGTACTCGCAGGTAATCAATTCATTTTGTTGATCTCCGTTCAGGTCCGTTGATAAAGTTTGGGTAGGTCGGTATAGCTTGGTCAATACTAGCGAAGCATTTTTGGAGGAAGTTTCATCTACATCTACCAGTTGATTGAATCCATTAGTATTTACAGTAATACCGACTGTCTTCCCAATGTAGGTTACCAATAGTCCTTTTTTTGTAAACTCAATTCCACTGACAGCTACCTGATTACCAAAGCGTTTTTCTGGAAGTCCAGCCTGAGAAAGGGTCCATATTTCGCCATTTGCGTCATCGCATACGTACACCACGTGTCTTTCTGGGTCAATTTTTATGCAGGAAATATTAGCCATTTTCTGGGAAAACAGCTGTCCGCGTTTGAATTCAAACTGTCCCCGGTTCATTTCCAGCGGGGGAATATTGGCCTCTTCCAAACGTTCCGGCGCTAGGGCTAGATAGTAGTTTTTGACCCGGGCCCAGTCATCTTCTGAAATCAGCGCTACTTTGGGTTCTAATTGTAGTTCGAGGTCGTTCAGAGAGTCCAACTTGCTGATCTCGCTTTTTACCCCCATGCGCAAGGCCATGTAAGGCAGTACGGACTCCCGCCATATCTGCCGGGTGAGTAAGCCCGGTTCAGCAAATTCATGACAACCACCGCAATATTGTTGAGCAAGCTTGGCATCATCTTCGGTCGGAGGGGAGGGCCTGTTGCAACCAGGAAGGTACATCAGGATTCCGGTCAGGATCAGAGATTGAATAAAAGAAGCCAATAGGGTAGTCCGAAAACGTATACTAGGGGTAAAGCGAGGGGTGTTTGTCAATGAAGTATTGGTTGTTTACGCTATCAAAAATAGGAGGTTAGGCGTGATTTATTCAGATTAACACGAAAAAATCAGAATTGTACATCACCTTCTGGTAAGAAAACAAACAGCGGCTCCCTCTGTTCAAAAGGAGCCGCTGTTTATTAAAAATAAATAACTATTTAAAATCGTGTAAGTAGCTGATAGCTATTAGATTATAGCCTCTTTTTTTTGCAAAAATCTGATATAGAAAATATTAGCCATGGATTTGACTAAGTTAACAATACAAACTAATTCTGCATTAGAATTTAGTCCGAAGTACTTAAAAGAGCCAACGGAAAAATACGTATAAAGTACCTGATAGGAGCATCGTCACCGGGAGGGTTAGAATCCAGGCGATCGCAATATTACGTACCGTACCCGCCTGAAGGTTACGGATGCCCTTGTTGGCAACCATAGTACCGGCAATACCCGAAGACAGTACGTGGGTAGTACTTACCGGCAAGCCAAGCCATGAGGATACCCCAATAGTACTGGCGGCTACTAGCTCGGCGGAGGCACCTTGTGCGTAGGTAAGATGTTGTTTTCCGATTTTCTCACCGATTGTGACCACAATTCGTTTCCAGCCTACCATGGTACCGAGTCCAAGCGAAAGTGAAATCATCAGGATAACCCAGTCAGGAGCATAGTCGGTAAAACGGCGGAGACCGTCCTTCTCGCCAATTTGAGCTTGCAGGGTTTCTACATCGGCAGTGCTTAAGTTAGCCGTATCGCTATCGATCAGGTCTTTGATGTTTCGGTTGATAAGTAGTAACGATCGGCGGGCGTTTAGGCGATCGTCTTCGGGCAAAGCGTTGTCAACTAAGGGTTTACTTAGCTTGGATTGGAGCATGGCAATCTCACGCTTGGTTTCGGTTAGTTCGGTTCGGTCACGGGCCGAAAGCAAAGAAGAGTCAACCCGGTTTACTACTGTCTCAATTTTGGTGAGATTATCCTGCATCATCAGCGGATCTTTGCTGCTGTCGAGGGCAAAGTAGGTAGGAGTGATACCAATCAGAATAAGCATAATCATACCCACCCCTTTTTGTCCGTCGTTGGAACCATGGAAAAAGCTAACGAGCGTACAGGTTGCAATCAGAATACCACGAATCCAGTTGGGTGGTGGTTGGTTCTTCTTTGGTTCGCTGAACACCAGATTCCGCAAGGGTTTATCGAGAGCCCGGCGAAGGATAAACATCAGAATAATAGCCAATGAAAATCCAAATAATGGAGATACGAGTAGTGAGATAAAAATCTCGGTAGCTTTGGTTGTATTGATACCCGTACCGCGGGTGTTCTCGGGCATAAAGGTAAATGCTAATCCTACCCCAAGAATGGATCCGATTAGGGTATGGGAACTGGAACTAGGTAGACCAAAGTACCAGGTACCGAGGTTCCAGACGATGGCGCTCAGTAAGAGAGCCATGACCATAGCCACACTGTGGTACACGTTCTGATCAATTAGAAGTTCCACGGGTAGCAGGTTTACGATACCCATTGCCACGGCGATTCCACCAAAAAATACTCCGAGAAAATTACAGAACCCCGACCATACCACCGCAGTGTTTGGTTTAAGAGAATTGGTATAAATAACGGTAGCTACGGCATTGGCAGTATCGTGAAATCCGTTCACAAATTCGAAGGCACAGGCAGCAAATAAGCTGAATGCCAGTAACAAAAAGATGTCAGTTTCTAAACCAAACATAGAGCAGGAAATATTTGTAAATAAGGAGGCAGTGAGATTTTAACAGCCTCTATTTTAGCGCCTCAAAAGTACGGAACTTTATTGGGGCTAATGTTAAGAAATTGTTAAGCCCTACTCTTTGTTGGCCAGTTGCCCACAGGCAGCATCAATGTCCTTACCCCGGCTGCGACGCACACTGACGGTTACGCCACGATCTTCCAGGAATGCGGCAAACTTATCCAGTTTATCCGCGTCGGTGTTGCGAAAATCGGACTCGGCAATGGGGTTATATTCAATAATATTGACCCGGCCCGGTACCCGCTTGGTAAACTCCCATAGCTCTTTGGCGTCCTGCAGAGAATCATTGAAGTTCTTGAACACAATGTATTCAAAGGTGATCCTATTGCCGGTTTTCTTGTAGAAGTAGTTGAGTGCTTCGGCCAGATTATCGAGCGAGTTAGACTCGTTGATGGGCATAATCTGATTGCGTTTGGTATCGTTGGCGGCGTGCAGTGAGAGAGCAAGCCGGAATCTGACTTCATCATCCCCCAGTTTTTTGATCATCTTGGCAATGCCAGCGGTAGAGACCGTAATTCGCTTGGGAGACATCCCCAATCCTAGCGGTGAGGTGATGTACTCGATCGATTTCATGACGTTAACGTAGTTGAGTAGCGGCTCACCCATGCCCATGTACACTATATTGGTCAGGGGAGCATTAAACTTCCCTTCGGCTTGTCGGGCTATCTCGACAACCTGATCGTAGATTTCTCCCGCTTCCAGGTTACGCTTGCGATCCATGTAGCCCGTTGCGCAAAACGTGCAGGTGAGTGAGCACCCTACCTGACTGCTGACGCAGGCGGTCATGCGGTCGGTAGCCGGAATCAGCACTCCCTCTACCAGATGGTCGTCAAATAGTCGGAAGGCATATTTAACGGTACCGTCGTTGCTGTGCTGCTGCTTATCAGTAACGAGGGCATTGATGACAAAGTGTTCGTCGAGTAATTGACGAAGCGAAAGCGACAGGTTGGTCATATCGGCGAAAGACCGGGCGGATTTTTTCCACAACCACTCGTGGATCTGCTTGGCCCTAAAAGCTGGCTCTTTCTGCTCAGAAAGCCAGTTTTTTAACTGTTCCACCGACAGCTTCCTGATGTCACTTTTTGCGGGATTCATTTAATAAAAATATAAAGTGTAAATAGAAAATTTAGTTGTTGACAGTCACTTTACTGCCCGGGTTGAGGTATTCGTGTTTCCAGTCGCGGATTAATTGACTACCCGCAGGCATCCACTCAACGGCTGCCGTAATAACCGTGGGTGCTACGGGTACGATGAAAGGATACACGTAGGTTTCCTGCGTCCGGTGTTCGGGTATATTGACCCCCATGGTACCTAGTAGCCAGAAAAAGACACTGGTTCCGAAGATCCAGGTAAACAATCCAACGGACGCACCGGCGAGGCTATCAAATGTGCCAAGTAAAGAATACCGTAACGATTTACGGATGGAATACCCAAACTGATTTAACAAAAAGATGGTGGGAAAAAAGATAACCGAAAAACCAATAAAGGGTAGTATGCGCCTTGCTAGAGTATGACCAATGTGGGGTTCCAGAATCTCCATCCCTAATCCCAAAAATTTAAAACCAACTATCATGGCGACCACAAAGGCAAATACGCCGATGATCTCGACGAGTAAACCTTTGCGGTAACCATTGACCGCTCCCCACAGCAAGGGAATTAATAATAAAAAATCAAGTATTTTCACGTGGGACCCATTTCTCCGATCAAAAAATTGTGACTACGGAAGACGTAATACCGTATTGTAAAAGTAAACGCTGAAATTCCCGAATCGTTGTTTTACTGGGCGAGTAGTGTTCTTACGAGAGTCGAGACCACCTTTCCGTCGGCCTGTCCTGCCATTTCTTTGGTGGCTACGCCCATTACCTTACCCATATCAGAAGGTGCAGAAGCACCAACCCGGGCTATGATTTCCTGTAAGCGGGTGGTGATTTCGGCTTCGGTCAATTGCTTGGGTAAAAACTGCTCAATAACGGCTAGCTCGGCTTCTTCCTTAGCCCATAGGTCTTCACGGGCCTGCGCCTGATAAATTTCAGCCGACTCCCGACGCTGTTTGGCGGCTTTGGTCAGCAATCTTAGCTCATCGTCTTCGGAAAGCTCCTCGGCAGCACTACCCTTGGTCTCTTCTAACAAAATCAATGACTTAATTGCCCTCAAAGCACGCAGGGTATCCTGATTTTTGGCGCGCATGGCATCTTTGATGCCGGATTCAACTTTACTTTTAAGTGACATAGTAATGGGGGCAGACATACTGCCTGCTGTATTAATTTAATCTATTAGAGTATTAAGGTAACTTTAAAGGAAGGTGATCAGAATCAACTACCTGAAAAAAGATCGTGTGTTTCTGAACCTGCATCCTACTCGAACAATTCTTTGGTCTCTTACGTTCGATAAAGGTAACTTTGCGACAAAGGTACAAATACTCAGTGACCAATTGTCTATACCTTGTCGTCGTATTCAATCATTATCTATTGGCAAGCCCTTACCTATGACCCGTTTAAGTGTAAATATTAATAAGATAGCTACTCTCCGTAACTCACGTGGCGGTGAAAATCCCAATGTTGTAAAAGTAGCGCTGGACTGCGAACGTTTCGGAGGGGAAGGCATTACGGTGCATCCCCGGCCCGACGAACGTCATATTCGTTATCAGGATGTGTACGATCTGAAGAACGTAGTGACCACCGAGTTTAATATCGAAGGAAACCCTTCCGAGCGTAAGTTTGTCGAGCTCGTTTTGGCCAACCTTCCCGCCCAGGTAACGTTGGTGCCCGATACCTTACAGGCTATTACCTCCAACTCTGGTTGGGATACAATCACGCACAAAGCCGAACTGATCGATCTCATTGCCGAGTTTAAGGCAGCGGGTATTCGGGTGTCGGTTTTTGTGGATCCCGATGAGCGGATGGTGGCCGGGGCCAAAGAGTGCGGGGCTGATCGGGTTGAGCTGTATACCGAGCCCTACGCCGAGCAGTATTTTCAGGATCGAGCCAAGGCCGTAGCTCCTTTTGTAAGGGCGGCCGAGGAAGCCCGCCGGGTAGGGTTGGGACTTAATGCCGGACACGACCTCAGTCTGGATAATCTCCGTTTTCTGAAACAAAGTATTCCCTGGCTTGACGAGGTCTCGATTGGTCATGCGCTCATCAGTGACGCGTTGTACTTTGGGCTGGAAAATACGATACAAATGTACCTGCGTGAATTAGAATAGGTTTTCTGATCCTTTCTTTTATATTAGTGAACCCTTTACTTACCGAAAAATTAATGCCCAAGCCCCTATCACCAGTTGATTTTCTGGATAAAACAGCTACCCTTCCGGTCGTGGATGTCCGTTCGCCCGGTGAGTTTTTACAAGGCCATATCCCCGGAGCGGTTAATATTCCTTTGTTTAGTAATGAGGAGCGGGCCGAGATAGGTACTACGTATAAGCAAATAAGCCAACAGGACGCATTACTGCGGGGTTTGGACATTGTCGGGCCCAAAATGGCGGGGTTTGTCCGGAAAGCAAGAAGGCTTACACTCGGCGATGATATTTTGGTGCACTGCTGGCGGGGGGGCATGCGCAGCAGGTCGTTTGGATGGTTACTCGAAACCGCTGGGATGCGGGTCAATACTCTGAAAGGAGGCTACAAGACATTCCGTAACGAAGTATTAGGAAGTTTTTCAACTCCTCAGCAACTAATAATACTGGGTGGTAAAACGGGTAGTGGCAAGACCGAAATCCTGCAAAAACTGCACGACTTAGGTGAGCAGGTTATTGATCTGGAAGGCCTGGCACATCACAAGGGATCTTCATACGGGGCAATTGGCCAATTGGCTCAGCCTAGCACGGAGCATTTTGAAAACGAATTGTACATGAAATGGCGGAACTTAGACCCTACCCGGCGGGTATGGGTAGAAGACGAAAGCCGCACCGTAGGCCGTTGCCTGGTTCCGGAAGAGATTTGGGCACAAATGCAGAAATCGCCTGTGGTAGTGGTGTATATGGATAAAGAGCTCCGTATCAAACGCTTGGTACGCGAGTACGCCTGCTTTGATATTGAGCTACTTTATGAGGCAACCAACCGAATAAAGAAACGCCTTGGTGGCCAACACCACAAGGCGGCCATTGAAGCTCTGGATGAACAGGATTTTGCCAAGGTAGCTGAAATCACCCTGACGTACTACGATAAAGCCTATCTCCACGGGTTAGGAGAGCGGCAGGTTTTTCATACGTTCGACGTGCACCACGACAACCCCGATGCCATAGCTGGACAACTTGTTGCATGGCTAGAGCAACACGAGGAGGCCTGAAAACTAAATTTTCTTCCATCAATACTTACGGGGTACTATCCGAAGTCGGAGACCGTTCTTAGGCCGCAGGGTTACCATTGGATCTTGCTCAACGATTTGATTCGGCGAAATTAATTGGATATCAAAATCGCGTGCGATCAGCGCTACAACTAACTGCATTTCCATGAGGGCAAAGTTATTACCGATGCACAACCTGGGTCCGCCGCCAAAAGGCAAATAAGCGTAGGTAGGTCTATTCTTGGAGTTTTCTTCCGAAAAACGATCGGGGTTAAAGACCTCAGGGTTTTCCCAATACTCGGGTCTGCGGTGAAGTGTGTAGGGGCAAACCAGAAAATATGAGTTTTTCGGAAAAGTATAAGGGCCGATCTGATCTTCGCTTAGCGCCCGTCTGCCTACCACCCAAGCCGGTGGATACAGCCGCATGACTTCCTGCACTACCTGCATTGTATACCGTAGCTCCCGGGCTTTTTCGAAAGTAGGGACTTCCTCACCCAGCACAGTATTATATTCTGCTCTGATTTTCTCGACCACTTCGGGGTGTTGCGCCATCGTATATAACGCCCAGGAAAGAGCGTTGGCGGTGGTTTCGTGCCCAGCCATAAAGATCGTCGTTACCTCGTCACGTAGCTGGCCGTCCGACATTGTCTCGCCGGTTTCCTCATCCTGGGTATGCAAGAGCATATCAAGCAGATCGTCATAGCGCGCCTCGGGGTTCGTTTGCCATTCGCTACGCCGGTTATTGATGATACCATAGATGACCACCTCTACTTTTTTTACGGCCTTGATAAAGCGTACGTTAGCGGGCGTGCCGTATTTGAGCGGAATATGGATAAAGCTCTTTAACTGCCGGTCGGCATAGTGCATGATTTCGTTCAGGGCATCCGATATACCGTCGACCCGTTGGCCCACGTCCGTACTAAAAAGTGCTTTCGTCACAATGTTCAGGGTCAGTTTCAACATATCCTGACTGATATCCCTTGGCTGCTCGGCGGACTGCTCTTTCCATTCGGTTAGTAAATGCTCCGTCTCCTGTACCATCATGTCGGCCATGAGGGCAACCCGTTGCTTATAAAAGGCAGGTTGGGCTAATTTTCGTTGTCGTCGCCAGAAATCTCCTTCGCTGGTTAGTAAGCCATTCCCCAAGAAAGTAGCCAGCACTTTATAGGCTTCGCTCTTGTGGTAATTGCGGTTATTTTCCTGCAAAATATACTTAGCATCTTCGGCGGTCATGAGAATCGTAATCGTCCGGCCGAAAATATTAATGGTTGTTAGGCGGGGAAAACGATCCTGCATCCGAAGTAAAAAGCCGAGCGGGTCTTGAAGAAACGCGTAGGTATTACCAATCAGCGGTAAACCTTTGGGGGAAGGAGGAGTTTGGGTATCGGTAGTTAGGTTTTGCATATTCGGACGAAATTCGTTGGGATTGCCTTATCTTTGCGGTTTGATACCAACCCCAAACCGGGTAGTACTACCGTAAATGGTCAATAAACCAACAAGGTAGGAAGTGTATTTACAGGATGACTTATTCAAATCAATTTAATAACGTTCAATTCGGTACTAATGTCAAAAAAAATTCAATCCGCCCTCATCTCCGTTTACTATAAGGACGGTCTTGAACCTCTCGTACGGTTATTAAACGAAAACGGCGTGAAGCTGTATTCAACCGGAGGCACCCAAACTTTCATTGAAGAATTAGGAGTTCCGGTAACGGCCGTGGAAAGCCTGACTGGGTATCCCTCCATCTTTGGCGGACGCGTAAAAACCCTGCATCCGGTGGTTTTTGGAGGTATTCTGTACCGCCGCGACCACGAAGGTGATGTAGCTCAGGCGGCGGAGTTTAATATTCCGGCCCTTGACATGATCATCGTGGATCTGTATCCCTTCGAGGAAACCGTAGTTTCCGGGGCGGATGCGGCGGATATTATTGAAAAAATTGACATTGGTGGAATCTCGCTGATTCGGGCGGCGGCCAAGAACTTTAAAGATACTTTGATTGTATCTTCCCGCGCTCAATACGCGGCCACCCTGAACTTGCTCGTTGAGAAAAATGGCAGTACCGATCTGGAAGATCGCCGGCAGTACGCAGCCGAAGCATTTGGTGTTTCGTCTCACTACGATACGGCCATCAATCATTGGTTTGTACAGGGTACGAAGTCCGTTGATAGCGTGCGTGACTTTGAACAACTACCTTCTCAGACCCTTCGCTACGGTGAAAACCCGCATCAGAACGCTACCTACTACGGTGACCTGGATGCCATGTTTGTAAAACTTCACGGTAAAGAACTCTCCTATAACAATCTGGTCGACGTTGATGCCTGTGTTGGGTTGATCGACGAGTTTGCTGATGCCGGACCTACGTTCGCCATTATCAAGCATACCAACGCTTGCGGTATAGCCACGGCGGGTACCGCCAAAGATGCCTATTTGAACGCATTAGCGTGTGATTCGGTATCTGCTTTTGGGGGAGTAATTATCACTAATACGAACGTAGATGCCGCCACCGCCGAAGAGCTGAACAAGCTTTTTATGGAAATTTTGATAGCTCCTGCTTTCAGCGAGGAAGCACTTACTATTTTGCAATCAAAGAAAAACCGGATTTTGTTGAAACGTAAGCCGCTGGCATTTCCCAGCGAAATGTTCAAGACTATACTGAATGGAGTGCTGGCACAAGATAAAGACCTCGTCACTGAAACGGCAGCTCAGATGACGACCGTAACCGAGAAGGCTCCTTCTGAGGCAGAACTTAGTGCCCTAGAATTTGCTTTGAAAGTGTGCAAGCACACCAAGTCAAATACCATTGTACTAGCCAAAGAAAACCAGTTGCTTGCCAGCGGTACCGGACAAACTTCCCGTGTGGACGCTCTACGCCAAGCTATTGATAAGGCGGCGGCATTTGGCTTCGACCTTACCGGCGCTGTGATGGCTTCCGATGCATTCTTCCCCTTCCCAGACTGCGTGGAGATTGCCAAAAACGCGGGTATCACGGCAGTAGTACAGCCGGGCGGCTCCATCCGCGACAAGGAGTCCATTGCTTACTGCAACGCCAACGGGGTATCCATGGTAACTACCGGAGTGCGTCACTTCAAGCATTGATCGATAGTTGTCAGGTGATTAGGTTATAACGGTCAGCTTTTTCTTGATTACCGGACTACCTAAGATAAACCGCCGGAGCGGCCAGGACGCAAAGAAAAAATCCTCGCGTCCTAGCCGCCCCGGTCTTTGCGGTAAAAAATAGAAAAACCCCTTTCCTGACTTCATCTATAAAAGCCGAAAGTTAATAGCCATCTATGCGTATCCTTCTTCTGCTCTACACCGCTTGGTGTGCTTTCTGGTTTGTAACGTTATTTTTGCTACTTTTTCCCTTCACCTGGCTTTTTCTGCAAAAAGAGGAATGGAAGCCCTACGCTCACTATGTCAACCGCCTGTGGGGAAAATTTTTCTTTGCAATTGTGGGTATTCGAATTAAGGTTGAAAATAGGTTTAAACCCGAGCCCCGGGGAACCTACGTGCTTTGCGCCAATCATTTTTCCTACCTGGATATCGCTTCCATGGGGGTGATTGTGAATAACTACTACGTTTTCGTGGGGAAACACGGGGTGAAGAAAGTACCCCTGTTTGGCTATATGTTTGCCAAACTGCACATTCAGGTAGACCGCGAAAAAGGCCATAGCCGGGCCTACTCGCTCAACAAGTCAATCAAGACGCTGGCCTCGGGACGGAGCGTGATGATTTTTCCGGAGGGGGGCATCGCGACCAAAAATCTGCCGCATCTCCATCTACCGTTACAAAAAGGAGCGTTCATCATGGCTATTCAGCAGCAGGTACCCCTTGTGCCCATCAGCTTGCTTACCAACCATCATCTGCTTCCCGATGAGTCGCCATTTCGCATCCGGCCCGGTGTGGTACAGGCCGTGGTACATGAACCCATTGCCACCACCGGCCTCACGCAGGACGATGTACCCGCGCTCATGCAGCGCTGGGCGGAAGTAGTACAGGGGGCTATGCAAAAGGGGAATTAGGGAAGAAGGTAGGAGGAAGAAGGAGTGAATATTTATTCTGGCGGCCTATTTTCGCCAAATCCGTTCGTCAATCAGGAGGAGCTGTTGGCTTAGAAGGCGTACTTCGGAAAAGAGGGGGTGCTCTGGGTGGATGATGATATTATGGGAGAAAGGTACAATGACAGAAGGAAGGCCCACGGCCAATACGTCAGGATTTTCTAACCAGTCATGCTGCCATTGTTGCGTTTGGTCGTAGGTTTTGTCTTGCCAGTAATCAGGCATATCTTCAACAGTGTAGGAACGCAAGCTATCCGGAATTTCGATTTGGGATAGCCAGTAGCGGGGCAAATCTTCATATCGTACATCAGGAGCGTGGGCCAGGGTTTCCACAAGCCCCAACTCGGGGGTTGAGGTAGTATAAAGTACTGCTGTTCCTTTGGGGTTCCATCTGCCACCGTATAGGCGACTACCCACGGATGAAAGAGCGTCATGTCTGAATTTTTCCCGGATAATACGATACACGATCATAGCGTAGGGTCAGGCGGGGAGACCATAGTCGAGGCGTCCAAGAACATCATCAACCAATCCAAATCCAGTGACAGTATCCATGAGTTGAATGGGCGTTTGGTCATTTAATTCACGGATAGGATTTCTGAGCCATTGAAGTACAACGGCAGGCTTTCCATTGAAGGTGTCCAACGCGTGCAACAATACATTTTTCAATAACAACAACCGCTCCGAAGCCGTTGTACCGAAGCGTTGATCATCCTTTATATAATGGAGATTACGGGGTGTCATAGCCAGAATGTAAGCTATTTCCTTATCCGTAAGTCCTACGAGTGCTGCCACCTCGTCGGCCAATGTTCGCGATACACCTTGCCTAGCTTGACTCACTACACCAAAATAAGGCGTAACGCTAAGTTTTTTATTAAGTTGTGTCTGAGGCATCTGAATAGAGGTGGTGAAAAATCTCTCTAATGTAATAAACTTTTTTCACTTTTTGAGAGTAATATTATTCACAATTTATCTAATACGGGACTTTCGTTCACTAAACCAAAACGGTAGAGATCACAGCATTCAAAGGGTAATGATAGGGTCCCGCATTGAATAATTGATAGAATGTGAGAGTTCGAAGTCGGGAATGGATGAGTTGAAAACGGGTGGAGTGGGAAGCAGATTAATTCTTGCTCACTTTACCTTTTGTCATTAACTTTAATGCATCGGTTTTATTTCCTCATTCTATCATTCAAAATTGAAAATAGCTACTCCTTTCGACGTTCCCGAACTCGCTTGCCTCGTCAACAGCGCCTACCGGGGCGACAGCGCCCGTAAAGGATGGACCTTTGAGTCGGACCTTTTTGACGGTATCCGCACGAGTGAAGCTTTATTGGCCGAGATGCTCGCCAAGTCTGACACAAACATTCTACTTCGTCGTAACCAAGAAACACAAGCCTTGGTCGGATCGGTGTATCTTGAAAAGAAAGGCGACCTGATGTATTTGGGTATGCTTACGGTTTCGCCCGAAATACAAGCGAAAGGTCTAGGTAAACAACTACTTGCCGAAGCCGAAACCCTTGCCCGTACCCACGGGTGTGACACCATCGAAATAACCGTGATCTCCCGCCGTACTGAGCTTATTGCCTGGTACGAACGCCGAGGCTATGCCCTCACCGGCGAAACCCGTCCTTTTCCCGTCGAAGACACGCGCTTTGGGCTACCCAAGATGGCGTTGGAGTTTGTGGTGATGCGGAAGGAGTTGGGGTAATCCCTGACTTTGCAAAAGAAAGCTACCGTTTTCCAACCCCTATCTTATGTGGATCAAATCGACACGAACTTATAACGTGTCGATTTGAGGGGGTAAAATAAACATATCGAAGCAATGATTTCTAAATGAGACGCAGCCAAAGCGTCTAAACAAACGTTTGGGAAATTAAAAGGTGCTTTTCTGTTTAAATAGAAGCGAGGATTGAGAGCGCTGTTTTTGGGTATTTTAGTATATTGAGTAGCGATTAAAACCAAGCACCATTTCTATGAGCAGCTCTATTCCTCCCGAAGCTTTACGACGCATTGAAGAATGCCGAAAGACGCAAAGTGTTGAGCTTGATTTATCTGTGTGTGCACTAACTGAAATTCCGACTGAACTAGCGGATTTGATTTGGCTGGAAAAATTGAATCTTTCCTCCAACCAGATCAGCGAGATCAGGAACCTGGACTCGCTCACGGCCCTGACGCAATTAGATCTTTCTGGAAATCAAATCAGCGAGATCAAGAACCTGGACTCGCTCACTAGTCTGACAGCATTAGACCTTTCTCGTAATCAAATAAGCCAGATTGATAACTTGGATCAACTCAGTAACCTTTCTGAATTAGACCTTTCATTAAATCAAATAAGCGAGATTAAGAACTTGGGCGATCTTAGTAACCTGACGGCATTGCATCTATACAGAAATCAAATCAGAGAGATTAAGAACCTAGATGATCTTACTAGCATGATTTGTCTTTAGGTAAGTAGTCGGCCGTTACTGTACCCTACTAAAATGAAAGGATTAAATGGGAAAATCGGATTTTTGTAGTTCCTCAACAACAAATCTCCTTTTTTCCCATGAAGCAGAGCCTCATCGACGAAATTACGAAAGTTCTAAAAAGA
>Ga0209702_10001680_pt1 | contig 41335 bp, 26 predicted proteins | sample FRY01_FD_187210 | JGI IMG/M metagenome (GOLD analysis project Ga0209702, IMG submission 187210) | Freshwater microbial communities from Lake Fryxell liftoff mats and glacier meltwater in Antarctica - FRY-01 (SPAdes) (version 2) | ecosystem: Environmental > Aquatic > Freshwater > Ice > Glacier...
TCGCGCAGGATTTCACGGTGGACGCTCCTGGCGGCATCCTTGAGTTGAGCGTGGACGCCAGCGGCACGCTTTCCGGCGATCTGACGGTCAACGTCAATGGTGTCGTCACCCTCGGCAGCGTTGCCAACGCGAACAACGCTCTGCGCATCTCCCAGTCGAGTGATAACTTCAGCATCCTGAACATCACCAACTCGATCGTGCTCGGCAATGACGCCAGCATCAGCTATCAGGGCAATGCCAGCCGACCATTTGAAATTTCCGGCATCATTTCGGAAACTGGCGGGGCGCGCAGCCTCGCGATCAATGATGAACTGGGCGTATGGGCCGTCACCAGCCGGACGATCCGCCTGAGTGGCGCAAACACCTTCACCGGCGACCTCACCATTGATGAGGGGGCGCTGGAGTTCAGCACGGTGAGCAACATCGGCGGCCTAGCGAGTAATTTAGGTCAGGGAAGCGCGATCTCCATCGGCGGCGCGACACTCAGCTTTATCGGAAGCACGAACCAGACCACGAATCGCACGATTACCCAGACCGGTGCCGCGATCTTTGCGGCCAACGGCACAGGCGGCGCCACCATTACCTACAGCGGGAATGTCACTGCCGGGGCGAACAACGTTAGGTTGACGGGTTCCGGTGAAGGCTTCCTGAACGGCGCCATCACCCAGACGGGCACGACCAATGACTTCTTCGTCGACTCCGGCATCTGGCACCTCGGTGGCACGGGGAGCACGATTGCCGATGACGTGTTTGTCAACGCGACCAGCACTGGCACGGCTGTCCTGAATCTCGACACCCCCGGCACCCTCTCCTGGACGGCGGGGACAAGCAACGGCCTCTATGCCCGCAACGGCGGTGTCATCAATCTGAATGCCGACGACGTCAATGGCGTCGGCAATAGTGGCCAATTGACCTTCATTCTCCTCGGAACAGATACCAACGGGGATGCCGGTATCTTGAACACAAACACCTTCAATATCGAGACTCCCCGCCTCGATCTGGGTAACACCCCGGCTAGTCGGGTTGGCATCATCACGGGAACGGGCTCCGTTACGTCCAACGATACAGGCACTGCTTACTCCACCGGGTTTCGCCTCTACGAGGGATCGATCTCCGCGAATCTCGTAGGGGTGGCCACTCTCCTCAAGTCGGGCGTCGGAACGGTGACACTCTCGGGCGACAACAGTGGATTGACCGGGACGGTGGCAAACACCCGCGTCGATGCCGGAACCCTCATCCTAGACTACACGAACAGCAACACCCAGAAGCTGAGTAGTGCCAGAGCCGTCGATATGCGGGGCAGCACCATCCAGATTGTCGGCAGCAACAGTGCCGCAACCACGGAGACTTTCAACAACCTGACGCTGGGCGCCGGTGGGGCGAACAAAATTCAGGTCACCGGCGGCACCGGTCAGGATGCCGTCCTGAACCTCGGGTCCATCACGAGGGCCAACAACGCATCAGACGGCACAATGCGTTTCATCCTCCCCGGCGGAGTGCAGAGCGCAACCAACGGGATACGCACCACCAGTCCGAACAGCACCTTCGGCCTGCTTGGCAACGGAACCACGGTGACCAGTGACTCCGCCTACGCGACCGTCGACGACGGCACCGGCGTTTGGTTCGCCACGAACAGCGGTGGCAATATCGTGGCTCTTGCTTCCACCGTCAAAGACGACGTGACCACCTGGCTCCCCGGCGAGCATATCACAGATATGAACGGTTTCAGCGGGACGCTCCTCTGCGCCGATGTAAACAGTCTGCGCTTCGATGCGGCGGCCGGCTCCGATCTCAGTCTTCCTGATGGCGGTGTCCTCACCATTAACAGTGGGGGTATTCTCGTCACCAGCAATGTCGGTAATTCTCCGTCCATTCAAGGTGGCACCCTGAGTGCTGTCGCCACGGAAATCATCATCACCCAGGACAGTGCCGCGACTTTTGAAATCTCCTCGGACATCCGGACCAATCACGCCCTCACCAAGACGGGCTCCGGCACCTTGCTTCTGACCGGCAACAACGTCTACACCGGCGAGACGGAGATCCAGGAAGGCACTCTACAGGTAAATGGTAGCTCCATCGGCGACAACTCTACGGTGACTCTGGCAGACGATCACGTCGCCACGCTGCAGTTGCTTGCCAGCGAGTCCATCGGGCGTCTCTCCGGCGGGGTAAACACGGCCGGCCTCGATGATCTCGCGACGGTGGATATCGGGGCGTTCACCCTAACGATCAACTCAGGAACGAGCAATGGAAGTTACGCAGGCAAAATCGTTGGAAGCGGGGTGCTTATTAAAAACAACTCGGGCACGAACACCAACCAGGCTTTCAGCGGGGCCAACACTGGTTTTAATGGCACGGTGATCATCAATGGTGGTCTTTTCCAGCTCAATAACATCGGTTCGATGAACGCCACGGATTACACGATCAACAGCGGGGGAAGTCTTCTCATCGACAACAATGGCACCACAACTTCAGGAGCGAGAATCCTTGACACCGCTACGATCACGCTGAACTCAGCCGATGGTGCCTGGTCGAATGAAACTCGCCCGAGCGGCCTCGCGATCCGTCGCGACCAGAACTCCACCCAGAGTGAAACGGTCGGTGTGATCACGGTCCGTTCGGGCGCGAGCTATGCACGTCTTGACTCCACAAATGCCAACACAGCTGCCTTCACGGAGATCATAGCTAACAACATCCTCCGGCAGAACAGTGCGACACTGAGCGTGAGGGGAACCAACCTCGGCAACAGCAGTGGTCGCCGCACTCGACTCCGCATCAACGACGCCACCAATCAAACCGCCTTTATCAGCGCGATGATCGGTGGAGGCGGGGCAACAGGCACGAACACTCAAAGCATCGTTCCATGGGCGATTGCGGAGTTCGTCACCAATGCCGCCGTGGGAGATGGCAACATGGGGAATTCCCTTGCTACGTATGTATCCGGACAGGGCTTCCGTGCGCTCTCGTTTGCGACGGACTACACCACGATTGCTGCCGCTGCTGCCAACAACAACGTCCGGGAAAGTCTTGGCGCGGACCTCACCGGCATCGCTGGCAGGACGATCAATTCGCTGGTCATCAACAACACGGCGTTCGCCGGCCTCGATGTGACCGGCACCGGTGCGGGACAGACGCTGGTCAATACCAGCGGCACCTTCCTCTTCACCGTCACGGGTGGCGCTGCTAGCACGGCCTACGACACCACGCTTGACGGCTTCGACGACGGCATCACCACCGGTACGGGCGAGTATGTGTTCTTCGTGCAGAATCCAACCTCGACCGCCACCACCTCCACCCTCTCGGCTACGATCACCTCGAATCTGATCACCACCGCAGACATCACCAAGTCCGGTCGCGGCGCGCTCATCCTCAGCGGCACCAACACGGCGGGCGGTGGAGTGAACAAGACCACCCTCAACGAGGGCATCCTCGAAATCGCCAATCTGGGCAACATCGGCGGTGTTACGGGTGACCTCGTCTTCGCCGGAGGCACCCTCCGCCTCGGCACCGGGCTGATCGACGACATTTCCCAGCGCACCATCATCCTGCTGAACGCAGGTGGAACGATTGATACCAACGGTGTTGACCTGGCGCTGGGTAACAGTGTCGGATCCGGCCTTGGCGGAATCACCAAGACGGGCCTCGGTAACCTGACCCTGAACGCGGCGGCCACCTACTCCGGACCGACCCTCCTCGTTGGCGGCACCCTGACCATCGGCGCGAATGATGCCACCGGCACCGGCGACCTCAGCATCGGCGCGGGAGCCACACTTGATCTCGGGGTGAACGGCATTACGGCTGGCTTGGTGACCACCAGTGGCGCAAGTCCGGTGATCAATGGCACGGGGACGATCACGGCGTCCACGGGTTTCTTTTTCAACAATACCGGCAATATCACGGTTGATGCCTTGCTGGCGGGAAGCGGGGGACTGCTCAAGACTCAAACGAACGTTCTCACCCTGACCGGTGCTAATACCTACACGGGAACCACCGAGATCCAAAACGGAACGCTGAGCTTCGACAGCATCGCCAACGTCGGTGGAGCGAGCGCCCTTGGCGCGCCGATAACGGTTGAAGACGGCATTATTCGAACCGGCCTGAGCACCGCCGACCCGGTTCTGACCTACACAGGGTCCGGTCACAGCACAGATCGAATCATCGAGATGCAGGGAGTGGCTGGGGGGAACCTTTTCATCAATAGCGATGGGACCGGCGCTCTCAACTTGGGAAGAATTCAGACGGCCACAGGCGGTAACAAAATTCTGACCCTCGGCGGAGAAGCCACTGGATTCGATAACATGGTCGCGGAGATCAAGGAAGTGGGCAGCGCCCTTTCGGTCACCAAGGCGGGCGCGGGCACCTGGCAGATCAACGGAGCCAACACCTATACCGGTGCCACCTCAGCCGGTGCCGGAACGCTCCGGGCCGGGAACAACCTCGCTTTCAGTAGCAGCGCCGTGACGCTTGTTAACACGGGTTCCATCCTTGAGGTGGCTGACGGTGTCAACGTCGCCAACTCGGTGACCGTCAGCGATACCGGTAATAACAAGACCCTCGCCCTCCAGAGTGGAGCCACCTCCGGCACCTCGTCGGGCAACATTGCCATCGCCGAGACAACGGCCGGTAATTTTGACGTCTCTGCGGATACAAACGGAACCCTGAATCTAACGGGGATCATCAGCGGTGCGGGCGGATTGGAGAAGGTCGGTGCCGGGACGGTAGTGTTGACCTCCGCCAACACCTACGCAGGGGCGACCACCGTCACGGCGGGAATCTTGCAACTCGGCGACGGAGCCGCGACCGGATCTATCAACACTGCCAGCGCCATCAGTGTCGCGAGCGGAGCCACTTTTGCGGTCAATCAGACTGATACCGTGACCCAGGGAACCGAATTCAGCGGAGCGGCCATCACCGGTGACGGAGGCTTTGCGCAGGTGGGAACTGGAACGACCGTTCTCACCGCGGACAATGATTATACCGGGACCACTACCGTGAGCGCCGGCATCCTCTCCATCTCCAGCGAAGAAAACCTCGGTGATAACCCTGGCAGCTTCAATGCCGGACAACTCACCCTCAACGGAGGCACCCTTCAGACCACTGCCACCTTCAGCATCGACGACACCAATCGAGGCGTCACCATCGGAGCAAGCGGAGGCACCATCGAAACCGGAGCCGCCACCGTGCTGACCGTGACCAATGACATCGTCACCACCGGAAACCTGACTAAGACCGGAACCGGGACACTGCTCGTCAACAGCGACAGCAACAGCGGAAGCGGGACCACCACGGTGAGTGCGGGAACCTTGGGGGGAACCGGAACCATCAGTGGAGCAGCGACCGTGGAAGGCGGAGCGACCCTCACCGGAGCGACAACTGGCACGACCGGTGAGCTGAGCTTTAGCGGGGCCCTGACGATGGACGGCGGAAGCATCTGGCTGGTGGATCTTGTCAACCAGAGTACGATCGCAGACTCCATCACCGTGGGTGGATTGCTGGCATTGGGAGGAAGCCTGAACATCGTGGACACCGGAGTCTTCGCCAACGACGGCTCCATCTACACAATCGCGACCTATGGGAGCTTGAGCGGAGCGTTCTCCAACGTAGCGTTTGGGAATCAGCTGGTGATAGGAGGAGGCCAGTGGCTCGTGACGGATACCGGTACCGCCATCACCCTCACCGCCGTGCCCGAACCGGGAACGCTCGGGCTGCTCGGCCTTGCCCTCGCCGGCTTTTTCGGTCGACGCATCCGCCGTCGTCGCATCGGACTCGCGCAAAGGGAGAAGGGAGAGCGTTCGTAGCATCGCCTGCTTGTGCCCGTGGGTCGTTCGCCGACAGATTGATTGCGAAGGAGTAAACTCAAGAACTCTAGATCAGAAAATTCACGCTTAACCCAAGTTTCTTATACACAAGGGCGACGACGGCGAAGCGGGAAGGCTCGTCGAGTCCGGCAAGTTAGAATTAGGCTCTACAAATGACTTTTTGAAAATGGTAACGTTGATCATCAACTAGTTATAATTTTAAATGGCGAAAAAAAATCGAATTTCGGCCTTTTTAGGGGTCGGCGATGAGAAACTTGGGCTAGCGCGGCCCGGCCTCGTGGTGGTCCATTACTTCCGCCGGGGCGAGGGCACGACGGTAGATCGCGACGAGGTGACAGCTGCCCCGCCAGCTGCGGTTCTCGCCTCCGGGATCGTCGCCGATTCCGAGCGGGAGATCGTCGAACCACTCTTTGAGTGACCCGCCCGCGTCGCGTTCTCCGATCCGTTCGCCGTCGAGCCAGAAGGTCTCGCGTCCGCCCGCCTCGCGGACGAGGACAAGGTGGGACAAACGGCCCGTGGCACTCCCGACCGGCGCGGGCCAGTCGGCAACGGTTTTCGAAGAGCGCAGACGGGCGACGTAGCGTCTCTCCGGATCGCCCTGGGAGTCGCCCTGGGAGTCGCCCTGGGAGTCGCCCTGGGCGAGAGTGAAATTGAGCCGCTCACTCGCCCGCGAAAGGGTCACGATACGGGCCGGACCCGAGGCGACCGACGGTGCCGCCTCGACCCAAGCTTCGACCGTGATTTCATCCGAGGAGCGACAGGCTTCGATGATCTTCCGGGCAGGCCGGCGGGTGGCGAGATGGCCTTTTTTTCCGAAGCGGATCCCACCACCGGGGAGCCACTCGAGAGGGTCGGCACCCGCCCCTGACAGGGTCAAGTCGAGGGCATCACCCTGTTCGGAACGGTCGTGCACGGTCTCGCCGGATCCCTCTTCGAAGGTGTATAGAGCGAGCAGTCCGTCGGTGTGGCGCAGAGGACGCACCAGGGGCACGACTGCCCCGGCAGAGGGATCGACCTCGGCGAAACGTCCGGCGGTGACCACGGCGGGACTGGTCGCGCCGGCGGCGAAAAAATCGACGCGGCCTTCGCTCACTTCGAGTCGGGTGCGGTCGTCCTGCGCCTCGAGGATAAACCGAGTTCCTCTCACTACCGCAACGGCGTGCGGGGTGCGCACGACGAGAGGCTGACCGGCGGGCTGGACCGCGACCTCCGCCGCCAGGGTGCCGGCAACGAGCTCGAGAGACTTGGATTTTTCCCCGCCCCGGGCCGGGTCGGAATCGACACGCACCTCGGCTCCGGCGGTGAGGTCGATGCGGGTCTCGTCGCGATAGGACAGAGTCCCCGCGGCGCCGGTCGGAACGCGGATGAGATCACCCGGTCGCAGCGGCCGATCGGGTGCCGCTTCTTTTCCGCTCTCATCGGCGACACGCACCGTCCCAGTGACCGCGAGGGCGGGCGCCTCAAAATCGGTGCGGTCGTGAAAGAGCGCAAAAGCGAGGGTGACGGCGGCGGCAGCAGCAATGGGAACGATGAGACGCAGGGTCCAGCGCTCCACCTTGCCTTCGAAGGAGTCTTTTGATACAGGCTCAGAAACGGGGGGGGCCGGCAGCACCGAGAGCGGAGGCATCGCCCGCCCGCTCAGTCGCGCCATGACCGCATCGCTCAAGTCGAGACGCTCGTCGAGGCCGCGAAGGGCGATCTCGGTGTCGATGAGTTCTTGAAAGCGGCGTTTCACCACCGTCCCGGAAGCAAGGAGACGCTCCAGCTCGGCCTCCTCGTCCGCAGAGAGGGAGCCTTCGATGGCGAGCTGGGTAAGTTCGTCGAGGCGTTTCATGGGGAAGCCAGTTTTGATTCGAGGCAGTCGCGCAGGAGGGCGCGGGCGCGGTAGAGCAAAGTCCGCACCGCGCCGGCGGATCGTTTCATCTCGACCGCGATATCTGCGGTTTGCCGGGCCTCGAGGTAGTGCCAGCGAACCGCACGGGCCGCATGGGTATCCTGTTGTTCCAGGGTCTCGAGACAATCGCGCAGGGCCTGTTCGCGAGCGAGACGCAGTTCCTCGTCATCAGGCGAGTCGAGCCGCTCGAGGGCGAGCTTCGCGTAGGCCTCGACGCGGCCGCGGTGACGCAGCGTCTTGCGCAACTCTTCGCGCACCAGATTGCGTGCGATCGCCTTGAGCCATTTGCCGAAGCCGCGTCCGGGTTCATACTGATCGAGAGCGAGGTAGGCTCTCACAAAGACCTGCTGCACGATGTCCTCCCGCGCCGAAAGATCGAAAACGAGCGCATTCACCACTCGCATGACCTCGTTCTGGTAGCGCAGCACGATCTGCCGATAGGCCTCGAGATCACCGGCCAGCACCGCCGCGACGATCTCGTCGGTGGAGAAGTCAGCCGGATCAGGTCGATCAGGTCGATCAAGTCGATCAGGCGAATCGCTGGAGTTCGGAGGCGGCATGGAAGGGGGATGGAGAAAGGAGTCTCTCTTCCACTATGACGCCGGTGGGGAATTGTCACGGGAAAGGGATGGAAAAAGGTCGCTTCTTTTTTTCCCGATTTTTGTGACAACTTTTCACGACCGTCATATTGAAAGGAAAAGGATCTCTGCGATGCGTTTACTCTTTCCCGCTCTCTTCTCTCTCGTGCTGACAACGGCCGCATTTGCCTCGGACGAGGCGGCGCGGCATTTCGACACGGTCATCGCGCCCATTCTCTCGCGCCACTGCCTCGAGTGCCACGACAGCGCGAACCGCGAGGGCAAGCTCGATCTCTCGAAGAAGAGCGCCGCCTTTGCCGGGGGAAAGAAAGGATCCGTCATCGTAGCCGGCTCCGCTGCGAAAAGCCGGCTCTGGGAGTCGGTCACACACGACGAGATGCCCGAGGATCGGCCCGCCCTTTCGGCTGAGGAAAAGGAAAAGCTCCGAACCTGGATCGAGGCGGGTGCGGTCTGGCCCGGTGAGGAGGTCGACCCCCTTGCCCACATGCGCAGCGGCGGCGAGGGCACGATCCTGCCGCGTCGCCTCACCCGCGAGGAATATATCGCCACCGTGCAGGCCGCTACCGGCGTGGAGATCGCCGGGGACGCGGAACGGCTCCTCCCGTCGGAGGCCCGAGCCGAAGGCTTCCGCAATACGGCCTTTCACCTCACCGTCGACCTCGGCCACATCCAGGCCTACGCCGAGCTCGCCCGCCTCGTCGCGGAGCGCCTCGACCCCGCGCCTTTCCTCGCCGGGACAAAGGGCGTGGACGATAATGCCCTCGCGAAGATCGTCGAGCAAAGCGGCCGCCGCCTTCTCCGCGGTCCACTCGATGGGACGGAACGCGAGGCCTATCTCGCCCTCGCCCGCGAAGGGGCAGGTCCCGCCCGCGACGCGAAGGCAGCCGCCCGTCTCGTCGCCGAGGCGATGCTGCAGGCCCCGCGCTTTCTCTACCGCGTCGAATCGCAGCGGGGCGACGGCACGCCAAAACCGGTCGCGGCCCACGAGCTCGCTTCGCGACTCAGCTATCTCGCGTGGGGGGCTCCGCCCGACGATGCCCTGCTCCGCGTCGCCGCGGCGGGCGATCTCTCGGACGAAACGCGACTCGCGAAGGAGATCGACCGCCTCCTCGCCGACCCGCGTGCGGTCGAGCAGTCCCTGCGTTTCGCCCGCGACTGGCTCGACCTCGACCGCCTCGACTCCATCGCCCCCGATCCAAAGAAATTTCCCCATTGGTCCCCCGCTCTCGGCGCCGATCTCAAAGGGGAGACCCTCGCCTTCTTCCGCGCCGCGGTGTGGGAGGAAAAGCTGCCTCTCGCCCGGCTCTTCAACGCGCCTTTCACCTACGCGTCCCCGCGTCTCGCGGCGCACTATGGCTTCGAGGGTGCAAAGGCATCGGCACAAGGCCCCGCACCGCTTCTGCACTATCGCTTCGAAGAGGGGAAAGGTGACCGCGTCGTCAACCGCGGCAGCCTCGGCGAGGCCTACGACCTGGGTGCCGACAAGGCGAATGCCCTCGTCTGGAAAAAGAACGGAGGCCTCGAGCTGAAATCCGCCGTCGCGATCTCCACAACAGGCCCGGCCAAAGAACTCGTCGCGGCGATCCGTGAAACCCGTGAGTTCACCGTCTCGATGCGGATCACGCCCGCGAACACACAGCAAAAGGGGCCCGCCCGCATACTGACATTGTCACATGGAACCGGCGAGCGAAACCTCACCATCGGTCAGGAAGGCGACCGTTACGAGGTCCGGGTGCGCGGCAAGGGCACCGGAGGCAACGGCACGATCGACTGGCGCACGGCGCCGAAGACAGTCAGGACGGAAAAAGTCCATCTCCTCCTCGTGCGCGAAGCCTCGGGAAAAACACGCCTTTTTATCGACGGCAAAGAAGCAATCTCGCGCGACCTCGGCGGGGAGCTGGGCGACTGGAAAGACGGCTACCACCTCGTCCTCGGCAACGAGACGAATGGCGGCCGGCCCTGGCTCGGCAGCTACGACGAGGTCGCTCTCTACGATCGGGCGCTCCTCCCCGATGGACTTCCCGCCGCCACTCCCGAGTGGGAGCGCATCGATCTCACCAGCGTGCCGGGGCGGGGCGGGCTCCTCACTCAGGGCAGCCTCCTCAGCGTCGGCGGAGACGAGGCCTCCATGGTGACGCGGGGGCTTTTCGTTCTGCACGAGATCCTCGGCAGCGGCGTCACGAGTGCTCCCGCCGGGACGGATACTACCCCGATCCCGCCGAAGGCAGGGCAGTCGCGTCGTGCCGTCGCGGAGACTCGCATTGCCAAAAGCGACTGTGCCGGTTGTCACGCAAAGTTCGAGCCGCTCGCTTTCGGCATGGAGAAATTCGACGGTCTCGGAGCCTTGCGGGAGCGCGACGAGCACGGCAACACCCAGCGCGAGGATGGCAGCATCCTCTTCCCCGGCGAGGCCGAGCCGGTCACCTACGGCAGCGTCGGAGAGCTGATGGACCTGCTCGCGGGGAGCGAACGCGTTGCCCGCACGATCACGCGCCGCGCGACTCAGTTTGCGGTTGGTCGCCCCCTCGGCAACGCAGACGCCGCCGCGCTCGACACGATCCACCACCGCGCCACCGCCGGGGGCGGCACCTGGCCTGCTCTTTTAAAAGCCATCGCCATGAGCGATCTCGTCCGCCTCACCCCCACCGAACCCCAGTCATGAAAACTCGTCTCCTCGATCGTCGCACCGTTCTCCGCGGCCTCGGCGGCATCACCGTCGGCCTTCCTCTTTTTGAGGAAATGTTAGTCTCCACCGCAAGCGCTGCGACGCCGGCGGTGCCGATGCGATCCTTCAACCTTTTTTTCGGCCTCGGGCTGCCCGCCGCGATTCAGAAAGAGGGTTTCGAGGGCGTGATGGAGCCGCTCAAGCCCCTCGCCGACAAACTCCTCATCCTCCGCGGGATCGACCAGATCCGCGCCGATCAGAAGGGTGAAAACGCCCACCGCGATGGAGCCTCGGCCGCCTTCACTGCCGAGGCCCCGAACGGAACGGATCGCGCCGGCGGCCCCTCGCTCGACCAGGTCATCCGTGCGGCACACTATGCGAACGGCCTCCCCGCAGGCATGGTCCCGAGCCTCGTCGCGGGCACCTATTTCCGACGTGACCGGGTGGCCCGTCACACCCACAGCTTCAACGAGGACGGCACCGCCGCCGCCCCCATCCAGGAGCGTCCCCGCGACCTTTTCGAACGTGTCTTCGGCAAACTGCCCGGCAGCGAGGGCGACCCCGCCGAACTGCGGCGCAAGCGCAGCGTTCTCGACACCGTGCTCGATCAATACCACCACTATGCCGGAGCGAACTCGCCGCTCGGCTCCGCTTCGAAAGCGCGCCTTGCCGACCACCTCGATCGCATCCGCGAGTATGAAACCCGCGTCTTCCCCGCGAAAGAGGAAGAGGCACCTCTCACCGTGACGGGTCTGCCAACCGCAGGCCTGCCGGGCCCCCCGCCCAAGTCAAAGCTGCTCCACGGCACTACCGCCGATCCCGGTGGGGAAGGCATCGACATCACCCTCACGGATCTCGTCGAAGGCTGGCATCTCATGGCCGGACTCTACGCCCTCGCGATCCAGACGGATCGCGTCCGCTTCGGAAGCCTCACCTTTTGCGCGGCGGGAGAGCGCATCCGCCTAAAGGGCGACTACGACTACGCGGGGCGGCGTGTCTTCCAGTTCGACGATGCGGGGCAACGCAAAAAATCCGGCGCGGCGGGCTGCAGTCACGAGTGGTGGCACGGCTTCGACGAGAAGAAGACCAACGAGGCTCTGCGCGCCCACGCCCACATGAAACTGCGCGAGATCGCGTGGTTCCTCGATCTGATGGACAGCGAGGAAAGCCGTGAGGGGAACGGCCGCACCATCCTCGAGAACAGCCTTTTTACGATCTCCACCGAATCGGGCGATGGCCGGCACAACGATGTGAAACGCGAACTCTCGGGCGTCTTCCACGCCGTCACCGGAGCGGGCGGGCGATTCAAGACCGGTCGCATCCTCGACGACGGGACCGAGGCCCTCGACCTTTACAACACTCTCCTCGGGGCCATGGGGACGAAACGCCGTCTCGGTCCCGGGAATCGCGAACACCGGAGATTCGACGCGATCCTCGCTTGAGACGCCCGTGCCGGACGAAGATCCGTGAGCGTTCGTGACGGAGATTCTTGCGACTCGACACGACCTCCAGGGGTCGTAACGTAGAGGCAGAAAACGGTGCGCGCCATTTTCCCGCTCATGCGATCCCAGTACTATCCCCCGGTGCTCGTTCTCGCTCTCGCGATTCTTGCCTTTGGCGGGATCCTGCGCGAGCGCCCCCCCGGGTCTGTCGCGGTCTCGCAACGGGCGGAAGGAGGTGGCAGGCCGACGGTCGCGCCTGACCGCAGAGCAAGCGAAACGATCACGGCGACGGGACCGCAGATACCCGGCGATGCCTTCGCGAAGATCGTGCCGGTCGGCGAAAAAGTGATCGAGGAAAACGCCTTCGCTCCTCTTTTCTCCGCCCGGTTCGGCGATCAAATCCACCTGCCGCTCGATCCGCCGCTGCGCGGGATCGTGAACATGCGCGAGGAGAGCGACTCGGGAGAAATCTCCCTCGGTCTCAAACTGAGCGATTTCCCCGAGGCCTCGGCCTTTCTCATCCGCCGACCGGGTGGAGGAGTCGATGGACATCTCTTCTCCCGAAAGTCACCCGTCAGCTACCGCCTCGTCCCGAACGAAAAGGCAAACTCGCTTTCCCTGAAAAAGATCGCCGTGACAGACCTGATCTGCGCGCGGGTCGAGGGGGGCGAGATCCTCCCCGGAATGCCGCCTGAACCAGAAGCCGGTGAGCCCGAAGCGGGGGCTCAGGCGGCATCTGAACCCGAGGGCATCCCGGTTCTTGAGAGCCGCGAAGAGGCGGCAAAGATCCTCTACCTCGACTTCGACGGCGAGACCGTCACCGGGACGACATGGAACAGCGCCTACAACGACGGCCAACCCATCGTCGCCGCGCCTTTCGCCAATGCCGCTCTCATCCCGGAGATCTGGGAATCGATCGCGGAGGACTACAGCATCTTCGATGTCAATGTCACGACGAGCCGGGCACGCTACGATGCCGCCGCCCCGGCCGACCGGGTCATGATCCTCTTCAGCCCCACGAAGTCCTGGTATGGCTCGGCAGGCGGGGTCGCCTACGTCGGGTCGTATGGCGGCACCACCAAGGCGATCGCGTGGGTTTTCAACCTCACCCTCAACGGCGCTGCGGAATCTGGCTCGCACGAGGTCGGGCACACCCTCGGTCTGCGCCACGACGGCACGGCGAACCGGGCATACTATACCGGACACACCCATGCCTCGGGAGTGAGTTGGGGCTCCATCATGGGAACAGGCTATTCCCGCGACATCGTGCAATTTTCCAAAGGTGAATATGCCGGAGCGAACCGGACCGAGGATGACTTCGACGTGATGCTGACCTATCTCCCCTATCGTCCCGATGATCACGGCGACACTCCCGGGCTCGCGACGCTGATAGCCTCGATGCCGCTCGGTTCGATCTCGGAGGCGGGGATCATCGCGAGTGAAGATGACGTCGATGTCTTCCAGCTACAGACGGATCAGCCGGGTACGATCTCAGTGGAGGCGAAGCCGCTGCCGGATTACGGCAATCTCGACGCGCGGCTTGAGCTCTTCGATGCGGACTCCAACCTGATCGATTCTGCAGCGCCTGATGGCCCTTTCGCTGCCTCGCTCGTCTTATCAAACCTCCCCGCCGGGATCTACTATGTGCGCGTCAGCGGGAGCGAACTGGGGACTCCCGCGACCGGCTACTCTCGCTACGGCAGCGTGGGCTCCTACACCCTGACCGGGACCTACCCGTCGAGTCTCGTGCCTCAGCCGCCTGCCGGATTGAGCGCGAGCGACGGGCTCTCAACGACGTCGGTCTCCCTGAGCTGGGGCGACTCCGCCGGGGCTGATGGCTACCGCCTCTATCGCGCCACAGACGACTCCCCTGCGACGGCGGCAATGATCGCAGAGACCGCCACAGAGACGACCCTCGACGAGAACACGGCGGTCCCCGGGACCCTGTATTATTATTTCGTCACCGCCTTCAACAGTGGGGGCGAGTCGGTAAAATCAGCCGCCGAGACCGGCTTTGCCCAGCTCCCCATCCCCGCCCCGCCCACCGGGCTCTCGGCCACCGGCGACTCACCCCACGAGATCCGCGTGACGTGGGAGCCGGTTCCTTTTGCGTCGAGCTACCGCATCCTGAGAAACAGCGTCGATAACAGTGCCGGTGCGACCGAGATCGCGGTGACGGTGGATCTCTTTTTCCGGGACAGAGATACCGTGGCGGGGGAAACGGCTCACTATTTCATCATCGCGGCGAATAGTTCGGGCGACTCTCTCCCCGGCAGCGCGGGCGACAACGAGGGGGTGAAGGTACCCCTGCCGCCGGGGACCCCGACCGGGCTCACCGCGACATCGGGGACCTCGTCGAGCCACACGGCACTGAGCTGGACGGCAGGGGCGCAGGCAGCGGGCTACTACATCTACCGCAACGTCATCGCCGCTGTGACCGGAGCCGAGGAGATTGCCACGCCGGGTAATGTCACCTCGTATCTCGACACGGGAGGGGCCGCAGGAACGGTCTATTATTATTTTGTCAGGGCCGTCCTGCCCGCTTCGACATCGGCCCCGAGCAACCTCGAGTCAGGCTATCGCCTCGCCGTGATTCCCGAAGCCCCCGCCCCGGTAAGCGCCACTCGCGGGAGCCTGCCCTCGGGCGTGCGGATCGAGTGGGCGGCAGTCACCGACGCGACGATCTACGAGGTCTCGCGGGGCAGCTCTGACTCGCCCGGGAATGCCGAGGTTCTCGTCGAGACCGCCGCTACCGAATGGATCGACAACGAAGTCGCGCCGGGGCGTTCCTATTACTACTTTGTCAGGGCCGGTAACAGCGCGGGCTCCTCCCCTCACTCGGAGCCGGTGGTCGGCTACGGAGGCGAACCCGACAGCACCGACGATCTTTTTGAAAACAACGACACCCTGTCGACCGCCTTCCCTCTCGATGACGGGGATACCGTCTACCCCGCAGGAATCACAGCGCGCGCCGTCGCGGGCGACCCGGACTGGTATGAGATCGTGACCGATCCGGATGCGGTGCGGCTCGATCTCGCGGCGTTGCACGGGGCGGGAAATGACGCTCTCTCGATGGCACTCTACGACGACAGTGCGGTCCTGGTCGCGACCTCCGGTGAAGGGAAACAGAGCCGGGTCCTCTCGGTTGCGGTGGACGGGAGCAGCCGCTACTTCATCCTCGTCGAGGGAGACACGACGGCGGCGCAACCATACCGCCTGTTCTGGAAATCGCTCGCACCGGGCGAGTCCGGTCTCGTCGCCGATCAGACGATAGGTCTCACCGCGACGCGCCAGTTCGGCCTCGGTCTGGTGAACACGACGGGCTCGGGCCAGTCCCTCCGGCTCCGGTCGCGGAACCGTGCCGTGCGCGAGGCGGTCTTCACCTCGTGCAACCACAGCGCGGTCGGGGCGGAACTCGTGACGCGCGGGAGCGCCGGAGGCAGATCCTTCCGGGTTGATTACCTGCGCGACGGTGCCCGTGTGACGGCGGCGATGGTCTCGGGCCGCATCTCGACCGGCCTCATCCCCTACGATGATACGATCTTCCGGGTAAGGATCCGTCGCGACGGTCCGGTGCGACGCCGCAGCACGACGAGGCTGACGATACTGTCCTACCCTGCTGCCGATCCCGCAGCGGTCGATGTCGTGACCCTGCGACTCAAGAACCGCATGTCGAGCCGTTATTTCCGAAGGTGAAGGTCGATCCGCTTCATTCCAGGAGAATATCCGCCGGGGTCTCGATCGCGCTGAGCTGCACGGCCGATTGCTCGAGACAGCGTCGGGAGAGATCTTCCTCGCCGAGCGCTTCGCAGACGTCGCCGTAGATCCTGAAGATCCCGGAGAGGCGCTCGCGATAGCTCGTCAGGAGCGGCTCCTCCACGGCACTGTCGCCGCTGAGAAGGCCGCCGGCAGACTCAGCGGTCTCGACGCCCTTTTGCGCTACCTTGATCGCCGCGTCGCGCTCCCGCTCAAGGAAGTCGAGATGCCCGATGCGCGCCTCGGCCAGCATCAGAGTGCCTTCGACGTGATCCGGAACAGACTCGAGCGCCACACGCAGGGCTTCGATCCCCCGCACCGACATGCGGTAGCCCGAGGACCACTGCCCGTCTTCACGCTCGAGTACGCCGAGGCGGGTGAGACTGCGACAGAGCAGGATGGCAACCTCGACGTCACCCGAACTGCCGGTCGATCGAGAGCGAATTGAATCGCTTCACGACGAGCGTGGATTCGTACCCCTCGACCGCAAAAACTTCGCCCGACGACCCCGCCCCCAGCGAGGGCCCCAATGTAACCGTATCCAGCGTCTCGTTTGTCATTCAGGAAATCGTCTAAAAACACAAGTGAAGGCATTAAAGGAACCAAACACCTTTGGAAATTATAAATTTTTCACACAAATCACGGAGGATATATAAATCCCACGACTCGAACAAGTGAAAACTCTCAATTTTAACTCCACTTTTTGAAAATCCTGCTTCACCGGCCTCTTCTCATCCCGACCGGCTGGATCAAACGATCCATCCCGTAGGGCAGCGAGGGGGACTTAACAGGCAGCTAAAATACGAGGACCGCGCCACGCTCATCAGTCCCATATTGCGGTCATCCGTACGCAAACCACAAGTGGTGCACAGGGGATCGTTGGATATGCGGAGCATAAGGACGCGGACAGGTTATCGCTAACTATGCCGCCGTTCGCGGGGCTCCCGCCGATGGAAGTTCTGTTTCTCACCACCCTCTTCAGCGTCGTTTTTGCGATTTTTTTCCTCGTGCTCTTTCTCAGCAGCCGGCGGAATCGCCACTCGTGCTCCGATCAGGATGCTCTGATCCCCTTTCGCGACGACAAGCCGGCCTCTGCCGTCGGCAAGACCACCCCCTTACCCAATCCGACCAGCAAACCTACTGAAGATGACCAGCGAAAGCTCCACGAAGAACAAAGTGACGATCGAGTTTGACGACCAAACCCCGCGATGGTTCATGATCGCCTCGATCAGCTGGGGTGTCGTCGCGATGCTGGTCGGGGTCATCATCGCCTTCCAGTTGAACTTCTGGCAGGTCAACGGCCACATTTTCGAGATCCTCACGAGCTGGCTTCCGGAGTCGATGCAGTTCAAGTCTGACGGGATCCAGTATCTCACCTTTGGTCGTCTCCGTCCGCTCCACACGAATGCCGCGATCTTCGCTTTCGTCGGGAACATGATGTTCTCGGGCATCTATTACTCGACCCAGCGACTCTGCAACACGCGGACCTACTCCGATCTCCTTTCCAAAATCCACTTCTGGGGCTGGCAGCTCATCATCGTCGGGGCCGCCCTAACCCTCCCCGCCGGGCTCACCCGCGGCAAGGAATACGCCGAACTGATCTGGCCTATCAACATCGGCGTTGTCGTCATCTGGGTGGTCTTCGCCCTGAACTTTTTTCTCACCCTCAAGGTCCGCCGCGAGAAGTCGCTCTACGTCGCCCTCTGGTTCTACATCGCGACGATCATCACCGTGGCGATGCTCTACATCGTAAATCACCTCCAGATTCCGACCAGCCTAGTGCATAGCTACCCGATTTTCGGCGGGGTGCAGGATGCCCTCGTGCAATGGTGGTACGGCCACAATGCGGTCGCTTTCTTCCTCACGACGCCCATCCTCGGGATCATGTATTATTTCATGCCGAAGGCGGCTAACCGACCGGTCTACTCCTACCGGCTCTCCATCGTTCACTTCTGGTCGCTCGTCTTCATCTACATCTGGGCGGGTCCTCACCACCTGCTAAACACAGCCCTTCCGGAATGGCTCCAGCATCTCGGGGTGTTTTTCAGCCTCATACTCTGGGCGCCGTCCTGGGGCGGCATGATCAACGGTCTCCTCACCCTGCGCGGGGCCTGGGACAAACTGCGGACCGATCCGGTTATCAAGTTCTTCGTCGTCGCGATCACTTTCTACGGCATGGCGACCTTCGAGGGACCGCTCCTCTCGATCCGGTCCGTCAGTGCCCTCGCCCACTACACCGACTGGATCGTCGGCCACGTCCACAGCGGCACCCTCGGCTGGAACGGCTTCATGGCCGCCGGGATGTTCTACTGGCTCGCTCCGCGCTTCTGGAACACGAAGCTCTGGTCGATCAATCTCGCCAACTTCCACTTCTGGATCGGAACTGTCGGCATTCTTCTCTACGTCGCCTCGCTCTGGTTCGCGGGGATCATTCAGGGGCTCATGCTGAACGAAACCGACCCCACCGGGACCCGCCTCGTCAACGAGTTCGTCCAGACCGTTGACAAGATCCAGCTCCTCATGCTGACCCGTGCGATCGGCGGCACGCTCTATCTCTCAGGCTTCCTCCTTCTTGTCATCAACATCTGGAAAACCGCGAAGTCGGGCAAGGCCACCAACGAGACCCGTGAAGTCTATGAAGACCCCGACATGGCCAAGGACAACATGACCTGGACCGCCGCCTTCCGCAACGACCCTATCACTTACACCTTCTGGGGACTCTTCTTCGGGATCCTCTGGTTCTTCCTCCCTCCCGGAGCGAGCCACATGGCCCTGCTCGTGACGATAGGCTTCTCCGCCCTCGCCGTTTACCGCTTCAAGAAAGACACGAGCACCTGGGCGAAATGGTACGACGATATCTCGGAAAACTACGTCCCCTTTACCATCCTCGTCGTTGTTGCCGTGGTCATCGGCGGGGTCATCAAGATCATCCCCACGATCACCGTGAACCGCGCCATGAATGTGGAGGACAGACTGCAGAAACTCTACACTCCTCTGGAGCTGGCGGGACGCGACCTCTACATCAGCGAAGGCTGTTACAACTGTCACTCGCAGATGATCCGCACCCTCGTGCCCGACGTGCTGCGCTACGGCGACTACTCGCGCCTCGGTGAGTCCATCTACGATCACCCTTTCCAGTGGGGCTCGAAGCGCACCGGACCCTAATCCTAATCCCCCCAGCACCCAATAAACCCTGTTCGTGCAATGGAGAGTAAGATTAAGATTAGGATGAAGATTACGAACTCGGATTCATAACCCAGCCTCACCCATGAAATTCCTCCGCGACCGCCCCTGGATCTGGATCATCCTCGCCTTCGTGATCCTCATCACCGCATGGACCATCTTCCTAAAAATCGCCGGCGAAAGACGCCCGGCCTCGGTCGAACTCTACCAGCCCCCCGCCACCAACTAACGCAATTGCCGCTAAACAGCTAAACAGCTAAACAGCTAAACAGCTAAACAGCTAAACAGCTAAACAGCTAAACAGCTAAACAGCTAAACAGCTAAACAGCTAAACAGCTAAACAGCTAAACAGCTAAACAGCTAAACAGCTAACAGCTAACAGCTAGAATGACCGACCCCGCCACCATCACCCTGAGCGCGCTTTTCATCGCCGGACTCGCGACGAGCCTGCACTGCGCGGGTATGTGCGGGCTTCTCACCTGCGGGCTCGGTATCGCCGGACGCGGCCCCGCCCTCGCCTCGGTCGGACTCTACCATTTCAGCCGACTCGTCGGATACAGCATCGCCGGCGCGACGATGGGCTTCATCGGGAGCCGCATCGGATTCACGGTCTCACCGGTCGGGGTGCAGTGGCTCCCCCTTTTGCTGATCGTCTTCCTCATCGCGATCGTCCTCGGCCTCGATAAGAAAATGGCCGCGATCCCCGGACTTGGAAAGATCATGCTCCAGATCCGAATCAAAACGCTCAAGTTCCCTCCGCTCGCCCGCGCCGCGATCATCGGACTCGCCACCCCGCTCCTCCCCTGCGGTCCCCTTTACGCGATCCTCGCCCTCGCCCTCGCGAGCGGGTCGCCGGTGCGCGGGGTCGAGATCATGCTCGCCTTCGGACTCGGTGCCATCCCCGCGATCTGGGCCGTCCAGGTCGGCTCATCGTGGGTGAACCAGAAGCTCGGCGCGAAAGGATTCCTCATCGCCAAACGCAGCCTCGCCGCCGCCGCCGCCCTCTCCCTGATGTGGCATTTCTCCTACATCGGCAGCAGTCACGCCGGGGGGGAAAGCGACGCCGCCAATTGTCGCTGCGATCTCGAAGTGAAATGAGTGTTACCACTCCCAATTCCCCTATCCGGGACAAGGCTGAATCTCTCGAAGGCAGCGGAACAACCGCGACTCTAAAGCTCGAGCATCGTCGTTGAGACCATTGCGGGAACCGATTCCAGCCGCGCTTTGAAACCGAAAAGTTCTGCTGCTCGGGCTGCCGCGTCGTGCACGACCTTATCCAGTCGGGAGGCTTTGGCTCCTTCTACGATCTCCTCGGTCGGCGTGTCCTGCAGCCCGCCGCCAACGCCGAACCGGCCGGAGACCAGGTCGACGAACTCGCCGAAGCTATCGCCGAGGCCGAGGCCCGGCGCTCCTCCCCCGACGCCCCCGCCCACCTTACCCTGCGCATTGGCAACCTCTCCTGCACCGCGTGCGTCTGGCTCATCGATCATCTTTTCCGCCAACACCCCGGGGCGCTCAAGATGAACAGCGACACCGCCCGCTCCACCCTCACCCTCTGGTGGAATCCCGGGCAGTTCGCCGTGCTCGACTTCGTGCGCGATCTCCACCGCTACGGCTACCCCGCCTCCCTCTGCAACGCCGCCGATGACGAGGCCCCGCAGGAGAGCAACGCCCTCCTCACCCGCCTCGGTGTTACCGCCGGACTCGCGATGAATACGATGGCCTTCACCCTGCCTTCCTATCTCGGGCTCGAGACCGGCGACGATCTCTCGCGGCTCTTCATGCTCGTCGCCTTCGCCTCCTCCACCCTCGCCCTTGCCGTGGGCGGCTCCTATTTTTTCCAGCGTGCCCTAAGTTCCCTCAAGCTCCGCAGCCTCCACATGGACGTGCCCATCTCGCTAGGGCTCATCGCCGCCTACCTCGGCTCCGTCGGCGGGCTCCTCTTCGGGGTCAAAGACATGCTCTACTTTGACTTCGTCGCGATCTTCGCTTTTCTGATGCTGTCAGGGCGCTACATCCATCTCCGTCTCCTCGACCGCAACCGCCGCCAGCTCTGGGCGCGCGAACGCGACATGACCACCGCCTTCCGCATCAATGCCAGCGGCGACCGCGAGCGCATCGCCCTCTCCCGCATCGCCGCCGGAGACCGCCTCGAGATCCCCGCCGGGGCGATGGTCCCCGTCGAGGCCCGCCTCGAGTCCGGCACCGCCCGCTTCCAGCTCGACTGGATCAATGGCGAACCCGAACCCGTCCTCTTCCTCGCCGGACAGCGCGTCCCGGCCGGAGCCAAAAACGGCACTGCCGATTCGCTCCGCCTCGTCGCCGCCCACGGCTACGCCGTATCCTTCCTCGAGCAACTCTTCACCCCCGTCGAAGAAGACCCCGGCTCCCACACCGCCGCGACCTCGACTCATCCCATCCGGAAATACTACCTCCTCACCGTCATCCTTGTCGCCCTCGCCGGAGCCGGTGCCTGGCTCGCCGCCGGCAAAGGAGTCGCCGCCTCACTTCAGGTCCTCATCTCCGTTCTTGTCGTCTCATGCCCCTGCGCCCTCGGCCTCGCCCTGCCGCTCCTCGACGAGATCCTCCTTTCAAAACTCAAGAGCCACGGTGTCTTCATCCGGCGGCACTCGCTCTGGAATCGCCTCCGCAAAGTCACCCTGCTCGACTTTGACAAGACCGGCACCCTCACCGAACCCATCAAGCGCCTCACCAATCCCGAAGTCATCGAGGCCCTCGAGCCCGCCGCACTCGACGCCCTTCATCATCTCACCCTCAGCAATCACCACCCCGTCGGTCGCGCCCTCCACGACGTCCTATTGACCCGTTTCGGTCTCCGCTACGGGCTCCGTTACGGTCTCCGCGAACCCTCCGGACCCACCAGCCTCGAGGAAATCCCCGGCAAGGGCGTGCGATTCCACGATCCCGAGACCGGCGACGCCTGGAGCCTCGGCCGCGACGACTGGGCCTGCCCCGAGTCCGCTCCCGCGACCGGGCAGGGAACCTCCCTCTCGCGCAACGGCATCCGCCTCGCCACCTTTCACCTCGAAGAAGCGATCCGCGACGGAGCGATCGAGCAGCTCCGGAATCTCCGCGACCGCGGCTACCGTATCCGGCTCCTCAGCGGTGACCCCGATCAGGCGCGTGTCGCCGCGACCGCGGAAAAACTCGGACTCTCACCCGGGAACGTCCACGCCAACCTCAGCCCCGAAGAGAAAGCCGCCTTCATCGACGCCGAGCCGCCCGGCTCCACCCTCTTCGTCGGCGATGGCGGCAATGACAGCCTCGCCTTTGCCGCCGCCGCCGCCACCGGATCCCCCGCCACCGGGATACGCGCGATCGAGAGCCGCGCCGACTTCGTCTTCACCGGACGCGGCTTCCACGCGATCCAGCTCCTCCTCGACGGAGCAAAACGCCGCAGAACCCACGTCGCCAAAATCTTCACCGTCGCCCTCCTTTACAACCTCTTCGCCGTGGGTCTCTGCCTCGCCGGCCTAATGAGCCCCCTCCTCGCCGCGATCATGATGCCCCTGAGCTCTGTCGTGACGACGGCCATGGCGGCGCGGGTGTGAGCCGGAGACGGGGTCATGCGGGACAGCCCATTGAGGTGCGACGGTCACTGCTTTCTTATTTTCTTGTTTTCGGATTGAGAGCTTCAGTCCGTCGCCCAGCGAGCCACGTGCTGACCCGATGAAACTTGGCAATCAAGAGGACGCCGCCGCCAAGAAGCGCTGCCGTCAAAAACAAATAAATCATCATGGCGTTGTCCAGGTTGTATTGGCCGTCATTCCTCCCGGCGGATACGAGAAGCCGATAAACAGTGTCGGTGATTCGGACGAATGCCCACGCGACAATCAGCCCGCCCGTGCAAAATATCAGCGTTTCATGCCACGGAACCTCCGCGTCCCTGTAGGAGTCTGAGCCAATTATCAATCGGGAGATTTTCGGCGCCGTGAAGAACATCACTCCAGCAAGGACCACGTAAAACGCAACCATCGGAAGGAATATCATCCACGGATTCGGAAGCTGGAGTTCGGGATCATTGGGGATTGCCGACCATTGCATGATCATCGAGAAAAGGGGGGAAGCGGCGCTTTCGACCGACTTCACGAAAAAGTGAAGAGCAAGTAGTCGAACGAGTGCTGTGACGAGCAAGTGAAGTGGGGTCATCAGATATTATTTTGAAGTTCATTTTGGTGGCAACTGCGTGCGGGTAGTGGATTGCCCTGCCTCGTCTTGTCGTGCCCATCGTTCATTCGGTTACGGATTGATTGCGAAGTAGTAAGCTCAAAAACTCGATGTCCGAAAATCCTCGGTTGGGTAAAGTCGCTTGGCGAACAATCACCAGCTTGCGAGAAGGTATAACGTAGAGCCGTTGCTTGCCGGCGCCTAACGCCGCTACCAGATCATTTGGAATCCACTCAGAATTTGCCACGTCTCCCCATTCGCTTTTTAGAATCGAAATCTCCTCCAAAGTATCGGTCGAAACGGGTTGTTTGAGCCACCATGTTTGACCATAAGCAGGATTCGCAGCGGTGCCCCTGAAGCAATCAGCCAAAAATTCGGAATTGATTACTTGTACTTCACCACGTTTCCCACGCAATCGAACAAATTCGCCGAAAGTTGCCCAGTCGTTTGACTTAATGAACGCTCCACCACCAACCTGTGGATGACCGTCGCTACATCTGACTCTCCACTCTATCGAAATATCGAGCGGATCGAGAACACGCCGATTCAAATAGCCTTCAAAAGTTTCTGTCTGGAGCAACCGTTCCAATGCGAAAGCGAACACGTTGAGTTGATTTGCCCCGTAATTGAATTGCTCAGTCGGCTTGCCAGTCATTGGCCCGTCAGCCAGATCACTCCACGCAGGCTGAATCTTGCTAAAACCTCTTTCACTGGCTTTTAATCCGCTCGTAAGGGTCAACAATTGTCGATACGTGATGTGCTCCTTCTCTGAATCGTCCTTCCATTCGGTGATGCTGCCGCTCACAGCGTCATCCAATCTTAAGATGCCATCCTCAACGGCAGCAGCAGCGGCAATTCCGACAAAGCTCTTTGTGCCGCTCGCCAACATTTGAAGGCGCTCAGCGCCTCCATTGTTGTCGTAACGCTCAAAAATTCGATCACCGTTAAATACGACAACCAGGGATTGGCCGCGCTGCTCCGAATTATAAGTGGCGGCCCTATCCATCGCAGGTTGCGTCGGTCGACTGATGTCATCGTCCGCTGCCCGGGATGTGACACCAATCAAAAAAGCGATCAATAAAATACTTAATCGGATCTTCATTTTTCAAGGCAGAACGTCAAAGGCCAGACAGCCGCTTCCAGCGGCTTGTCTGCGCCGACTTGATATGGCTTCGGTGCCGGCAACCGCGGAGCCCAAGTTGCCTCAGATATGAATGTAAAAGCAAATCCATTGAAAGGCGGCTACTCATTTCGGGATTTAAACTTGGCAAAAATCCATGAACACCCGAGCCAACACGCGTACAGGATTGCACCCCCCCCAGTATAAAGTGCCATCAATGCGAGAAAGAATGACCACCCCTTTGCTGTTTGCTCCACTTGACCGATGAGCAAAGCGATGACCCAAAATATTATTGGAACCAGAAAAACGCGGGCATGCACGAACCAGTGCGTCGGTTTCTTAGTGCTCGTCTTCATGCCATATCAGTATTTATTCGTATGATCTCATGCGGAAATATCAAGGAAGAGACCCTGAGGGAGAATGTCTGGAAACCCCCGATCTGGCAAGGAAAATTCCAGGAAAATTCCGGGGAACGTGCGCCTATCCGGGTGTTGGGGACGGTGGGGAATCGGGGGTGTGTAGCCGTGGCTGATATCGCGACGTTTCGGGGCTCGGGGCCTTCCGCGCGGACAGGGGAAGGGGAGGCGCGTTGATCGCCTGTCCCTTACAATGCCCCCGCCCGGCAATCCCTGAAACACGAAAAAGACCGTCCCCTCCCCCGCCCAGCGTCCTACCCCCGCCACCGCACGGGCAGAAAGGCACCGGGGGCGACTCACGACACCGTCCCGACGCCCGACAAGATCCTCCCGTCAGCCGACAAGATCCTTTTGTCAGCCGACAAAAACCTTCCCGACAGCGATCGCGAACCCCCTGAACAACCTGGTTTCGGCAGTTCCCTGTTTCAATCGGTCAGCCAGATTTTCCTTACCGATGCCTATGTGGATCGTCTCCCCGCGATCGCTTCGCTGGAGTCGCAGCTCAGTTCGCTGAATGCCCGGATCCGGATTGCTCAGAAGAAAGTGACCAAAGCGAAAAAGAAACTGAAACGGGCCAAAACCACGAAGAATCGAAAACGCCTCAAATTGGCGAAAAAGAAGCTGAACGCGGCCATTTCTCAGGGGAACTCGCTGAGTTCTCAACTTGCCGGCCTCAAGCAGATAGGAACGGCGGCGGACTATCCGCGGTCCAGTCTCGCCTCGTCACTCCTTCCCGGCCTCGACCGGCTTCGGAGCATCAGTAGCCTCGCCCGCAGCCTCCTGCGCTACGTCAGACAACTCGACCGGCTTTTCCTCGAGCGATTCCATGTCTTCGCTGATGGGCCAGAGCTCCGGCTCGATCTCGATCCGCTCGGTCGGCTTCACCTCGATCCTTGCATCCTCGCCGAACTCGAAGACCCGACTCACGAGCGGCACGACCGTGAAGACCATCGTACTGTCCGGCAGTCGCTCAATGTTGAGGACGGCGGCGCAGGTCGTCGACTCCTCGATCTTCAGGATCTGGCCCACCTTGATATCAAACTCCTCCGGAGTCTCCGGGGAGGGCAGCGCGAAATCGACGAGAGCATCGGGAAAAGTCGTCGAGCGCCCCCGGATCACGACCCCCGAGGGGAAGACCATACCTTCCCTGAGCCGCTGCACGGAGAGCACCGTGAACTCACCCGAGAGAAAGGTCACGTTGTCCTGCTCCAGATAATTCTTCAGATAATAGCGCTTCAGGATGCCGTTGTAGGCGTGAAGCTCAGTCGGGCTGAAGGGATAGACCTGGGCGTAGAGATCTTTGGCCGAGAAGAACTTCCCCCTCGGAGCCGTCACCGGAGTGAATCCGTGGATGGGGTCGAGCTTTTTCAGGCGGGTGAGGAGGTGATAGTTCATGGGGTGCTCGGGCTGGCCGAAAACCCACATGCAGAATGACCACGAGGCGAAATTAAGGCCTACCAGCACCGCGATGACCGCCACCCAGAGGACGATGTTGCCGCTGACAAAACGCCCCTCATCCTGCTCGCGGGTTTGCCGGGAAAATGCGCTCTGATCGGATACCGTTTCCATTCCCAATCTCCTCTTACTCTTAATCGTATTCTTAATCCTAATCCCGATCTCGCCGCCTCTCACCCCTTGCTGCTCCCGCACACTTCCCCGTCCATCGTCGCCGGATCGTAGGCCGGTGCCGCGCCCGCCCGGGTCGGTTCGAAAGAAGTGCCGCACCCGCAACTGCGCGCGGCATTGGGGTTCTCGATTTTGAAACCCGAGTCGTTGAGCGCATCGACGTAGTCGAGATGACAGCCGCTGAGATAGACGAGACTCTCCGCATCGACGAAAACCCGCGCCTCGCCGCAAGAGTAAACCTCGTCACCCTCCGCCAGGGCATCGATCTTCATCGCGTAGGACATGCCGGCACAGCCGCCCTTCTCGACAAAGAGGCGCAGGCCCCTCTCGGCGGGGGAAAAGTCTTTTTCCTCGAGCAGGTCGAGGAGGTGCTTGGCAGCGGATTCGGTGACTTCGATCATCTTCGGGGGGTAATTTCAACCCCACTATACCGCCGGGAAGGCGTTGTCCCAAATGATTTCCAAGTTGCTTTTAGGCCGGGGCCGCCCTCAGTTGAGCGTTCTGCATCGTCATGGGAAAAATACGTCTTCTGTCCGAAGCCCTCGCCAGCCAGGTCGCCGCCGGTGAAGTGGTCGAGCGGCCCGCCTCGGTCGTGAAAGAACTCGTCGAAAACAGCATCGACGCGGGAGCCACGAACATCGAGATCCGCATCCAGCGCGGCGGCATCGCCCTCATCCGCGTGACCGACGACGGTTCGGGGATGAATCGGGACGACGCCCTCATGTGCCTCGAGCGCAACGCCACCTCAAAGATCCGGACGAAGGAGGATCTCGCCGCGATCCACACCCTCGGCTTCCGCGGCGAGGCCATGCCCAGCATCGCGAGCGTCTCGAAGTTCCGCCTCACCACGCGCGAACCCGAGTCCCTCACCGGCACCGAAGTCATCGTGAACGGAGGCCGCATCGCCAGCGTCAATGACTGCGGCGAACCGCCCGGCACCCAGATCGAAGTGCGCTCGCTCTTCTACAATCTCCCCGCCCGCCGCAAATTCCTCCGCACCGAAACGACCGAATACTCGCATCTCGAGCAGGTCATCAAGACCCAGGCGATCGCCCACGAGAACATCCGCTTTTCCCTCGTCCGCGACGACAGACTCGCCTTCCAGCTTCCCGCCACGACGAGTCTGCGCGAGCGCATCGGCGGTCTCGTCGGCGACGACCTCGCCGGGCGCCTCCTCGAGATCGAGCCGACCACTCATAAAAACGTCACCGTGCGCGGCTTCATCGGACCGCCGGGGATGGGGCGCAGCGACAAACGCCAGCAGCTCAGCTTTCTCAACGGTCGCCCCGTCGAGGCCGCGATCATCTCCCGCGGTCTGCGCGAGGGCTACCACACCGCCCTCATGAAAGGGCAGTATCCCGTGACCTTTCTCTTCATCGAGACCGATCCCTCCGCTGTCGATGTCAACGTCCACCCCGCCAAACGCGAAGTGCGTTTTCACGACGGCTTCTCCGTGCAGGATGCCATCATCGGCGCCGTCCAGCGCACCCTGCGCGAGCGCATGATCCGCCCCGTCTCGGGCGTCGGCTTCACCGGCAACCATCCCGCTCCCACGACGGAGCCGCGGTCCGCCCTCGTGCAGGAGGAACTGATCCCCGCCCACGACCGCTACCAACTGCGCAAAGACTGGGGCGATTTCCCGAAAACCGATCCCGCTCCGGTCCAGCAGCCCCTCTTCACCACCCTCGAACGCCAGCGCGCCGAGGCGTCCGCCCCAACCGAAGCGGGTCAAGAGGGTCAGGCCACCCCCTCAACCCTGTCAAGTCCGGCCTCCGCGCCCGCGCCGCCCGTCGATCAGAAGCCAAAAGCGAGCGACTACCGGCTCATCGGCGTGCTCGGGAAGCTCTACGTCCTCCTCGAGGGCAAAGAGGGCCTCGTCCTCATGGATCAACACGCCGCCCACGAGCGAGTCCTCTTCGAGGAAATGAAGCGTCGCATGGAGACCGGGGGTGTGCCCTCGCAACGTCTCCTCACCCCCATCATGGTGGACTTGCCGCCGCGCGACTTCGACCTCATCAGTCGGAATCTGGAGACCCTCGGCAAGCTCGGGCTCTCCGCCGAGCCGTTCGGAGGCAACACCCTCAAGATCGACGCCCTGCCCGTTTTCCTGAAAAGCGACGATCCCGAGTCTTTCCTCAACGACGTCATCAACGAGATCCGCTCCGCGAGCGACCGCATGTCCGCCCTGCGGCTCGGCGAAGACATGATCGCCACCACCGTCTGCCGCCACGCCGTCAAAGCGAACGACCCGCTCCACGAGAAGGAGTTGCAAAAACTCCTCGAAGACCTCCTCGTCTGCGACATGGCCTACTGCTGCCCGCACGGCAGACCGACCCTGATCCAGATCAACTACGCCGAACTCGAACGGAAATTCGGCCGCCGGGCCTGAGGTTGAAACCTGCGTAACGAGGTAGGGGAGATCGGCCCGATCGACCGCTTGGATGTTCAATAGACCTTGCGCACCCAATACCGCGCCGGGGCCCGACGCGGCTACCTTTTCGCATTGGACCTCGACCATACCACTTGACCAAGTATCCGACCAGGTTTTAGGTAGGTCATGGAAAACGTAAATCTCTACGAATTTAAGTCCCATTTCTCCGACTACGCCCGCCGCGTGAAAGAAGGCGAAACGGTAATCCTCTGCGAGCGCAATGTGCCCATCGCCGAGATTCGGCCGATCGCGAAGGTCAATCGTGAACCGCGTCCGGCCCCGGGTCTCTACCGGGAGCAGATTTCCGTAGAGGAGGCTTTCTTCAACGCCGACACCGAGATTGCGCAGGATTTTTCCGGGACTTCGGATTGATTCGTGATGGACTTGCTTGTCGATACCTGCACCGCACTCTGGTACTGGAGCGGAGATCCCCGCCTCTCCGCCAGAGCCGAAGAGGCGCTGCGTGATCCGGCGAATGAGGTGTGGTTCCACCAGGTATCCTATCTGGAGATCACGCTAAAATATTCTCTGGGCAAACTTTCGCTCAGTGAGTCTCCGACGATACTCGTTCCGAAGGCGCTGGAAACGTATCGTTTCCAATACTCGGCCCTTTCCAATCCCGATATCGCCACTCTCGAAACTCTCCCCTTTCACCACCGCGATCCCTTCGACCGCCTCCTCATCAGCCGCGCACTGAATCGCGACTGGACCATCGTGACATCTGACTCCGCCTTTCCAGCTTACGCAGTGAATCTGCTCTGGTGACCTCATCCACTCCTGACTTCTGACTTCTGACCCATGACTCATCCCCTCCCCCTCTGGATCGGCACCGGCGGCAAAGGCTCCCAAGGCATCTACCGCACGATGCTCGATACGGAAACCGGCAAACTCACCGAGCCCGTCCTCGCGGCCGAGATCGGGAATCCCGGCTTTGTCGCTCTCAATGCGGACCGGACCCTGCTATACTCGCTCTGCAACATCGACGGCGGCAGCGTCGCGGCCTTTTCGATCGGGGCGGATGACTCACTCACTCTCCTCAACACCCAATCCACCGGAGACGGCAGCGCCTCGCACCTTTCCCTCGACCGGACCGGGCGAGTCCTCTTTTCCGCGCAGTATGGGAGCGGGTCCATCACCATCTATCCCGTGGCCGAAGACGGCAGCATCGGTGAGCGCGCACAAGTCATCAAACACAGCGGCAGCGGCCCCAACAAAGACAGACAAGAGGGGCCCCACCCGCACTTCGTCGGCGCCAGCCCCGACAATCGCTTTCTCCTCGTCCCCGATCTCGGCGCAGATCAGGTCGTCATCTACCGCATCGATCACGGGACCGCCACCCTCGCCCCCCACGGGGTCGCGATCCTCGCCCCGGGGAGCGGCCCGCGGCACCTCAAGTTCAGCCACGACGGCACGAAGATCTACCTCATCAACGAGCTCAGCATGACCGTGACCGTCTTCGACTACGAAGCCGCCTTCGGAATCATGACCCCGATCCAGACCATCGCTTCGCTGCCCGAGGCCATGTGGAAGGTGCCTAACAAAGCCGCTGAAATCCGTCTTCACCCAACCGGGAAGTTCGTCTACGCGTCGAACCGGGGACACGACTCCCTCGCCGTCTTCTCGGTCGATGGCGCAAGCGGACTGCTCAGCTTCGTCGAGCACGAAGCGATCCGCGGAGCCTACCCGAGGAATTTCAATATCGACCCGACCGGCAAATGGCTCATCGCCGCAGGCCGGACTTCGAATACCCTCTCGATCTTCGCGATCAATCAGGATACCGGGAAGCTCTACTTCACCGCCGACGTCCTCAACGTGCCCGATCCGATCTGCGTGGAGTATTGAGAAGCTGACGCGCTGGAGTGACTGCCTTAGAGGCTGCAGTAAAACTCACTCGTTCACCCTTAATTTCACCGGGAAGTCCTGTAGCTGGCCTCTGTGAGGCCGGTCGTGCGTCCAAGATACAACGTTCCGGCCTCACAGAGGCCAGCTACAGCAAGAAATTGCCGTGCGCTGAAAGATATTCGTGAGTTTTTCGACAGCCGCTTCAGCCGTTCGTTCGACCCCCGCGCGACTCCGATTCCCCGGCGCAAGGGCTGAAGCCCTCACTCCAACCTTCTCAGCTCAGAATCTCCCGAATCACGTGCCCTTCCACGTTCGTCAAGCGGCGATCAATCCCGTTGTGCTCGAAGGTCAGCTTCTCGTGATCCATGCCTAACAGGTGCAGAATAGTGGCGTTGAAATCGTAGAGCGGATGGATGTCCTTGACCGCCTTTTGCCCGAGCGGATCGGTCTCGCCGTGACTCACGCCGGACTTCACGCCCGCACCGGTCATCCAGCAGGTGAACCCGTCGGGGTTGTGATCGCGACCCTTCGCGCCCTTCTGGAAAAATGGCATCCGACCGAATTCCGTACACCAGACGACGAGGGTATCATCGAGCATACCGCGCTGCTTCAGATCCTTGATGAGCGCGGCGGCGGGTTGATCGAGGATGGCGGCGTGGACATCATACTGATCCTTCAGCTCGCTGTGCCCGTCCCAGTTCAGCTTGCCACCACTCGCATAGGCCCCGTTGAAGAGCTGCACAAAACGCACCCCCTTTTCCACGAGACGGCGAGCGAGAATGCAATTTTTCGCGAAGGCGGCTTTGTCAGGATTTTGCGTGTCGTCGGCTCCGTACATCTTGCGGATATGCGCGGGCTCGGAATCGAGGTCGGAGAGATCCGGCATGCTTAGTTGCATCCGCGCGGCGAGCTCGTAGCTGGCGATGCGGGCGGCGAGCTTGTTGTCCCCGGGATTGGCCGAGAGGTGACGTGCGTTCATCTTTTGCAGGAGCGATCGCGCGGCGGCGTCCTCTTTGCCCGACACGCCCGGAGCCCCGAGATGACGCACCGGATTTTTGGAACTCATCGTCGTCCCCTGAAAGGCCGCCGGGAGAAAGCCGGGGCCCCAATTGTTCGAGCCATTCTGCGGCACCCCTCGCGGATCGGGAATGGCGACGTAGGAGGGCAGATCCTGACTCTCACTGCCGAGCGCATAGGTCGCCCACGAGCCGAGACTGGGAAATCCGTCGAGAACAAAGCCGGTCGAGAGAAAGTTCTCGGCGGGACCGTGGGTGTTCGACTTGCTCGTGAGGGAGTGGACAAAGGCGAAGTCGTCCGTCAGCTCGGCGAGATGGGGGATCATGTCACTGACCCATTTGCCCGTTTTACCGCGCTGACGGAACGCATACTGCGGCCGCGCCAGATTGCCCGACGGTCCCTGAAAGGTCACGGCGGGTCCACCGGGGAGCGGTTTGTCATCCCACGTGATCAACTCGGGCTTGTAGTCCCAGGTCTCGAGCTGGCTCACCGCTCCGGCACAGAAGATCACGATGACATTTTTCGCCTTCGCGGGGAAGTGCGGCTGCCTCGGCGCATAGGGCTTCGCCGGGTCAATGATAGGCCCGCCCGGTGCCGCCGCGAGGATCCCGTCCCCGCCGAGCAGGTTCGTCAGTGCAATCGATCCCAGCGCGGTCGTGCTGTTCGCGAGAAAACGGCGACGATCGAGGAGCAGGCGACCGGCGGGGGAAAGGTGTTCGGCGTGGGGAGTCATGAGAACGACGTGTTTGCCCTCTACTCTCCGGAAAGAGCGAGATTTTAACAAGAAATCACTTCTGACGTAAACGTGCCTTCTTCGTTGTCGCTTTCGGACGGCGATTTGTCTTTTCGGGAAAATGGTAGACACGGACCAATTCAGCTTTCCCCAGTAGTCTTCTGGACCCAAGGCAATCCCACCGGACGCGACTCTGCGTAGGCGAACGCTTCGTGGATTTCCCAGTTGCCAGAGCCAAACACGAACTCGCAGATGGTCCGCAACGTCATCTCATCCTTCATTACGGCAAAAGGAACCCGCATCAATCGCCCATCCTCGATCAATCGCTCTACGGTACCGTCAGGTGGGTTCGATTCTTCGTCGTCGGCATAGAACGTCTCTTCATCCGTCGGCCAATGCCGGTTGAAGGAGGGATACCGTTCCTCAATCGGTCGGGTCATATAGAGGAATTTGGCGTCTGGAAAGATTTCCGCAATGCGGTCGATCATTTTGGTGTGTGGTGGAGACTTCTCGACAAGAAACTCTTTGCGGCAACTCGCCAAGGCCCCGGTGAGTGCAACGACGCCCTTGTCGAAATCCCCAACAAAACAACCTGACTCGCTCGTCGCCCACTTTCCGTCCGGCAGCGAACGCTGACCTCTCGCCGTCAAGTCTGAACGCACATACGGCTCCACTTCCTCCTTGAAGCCCACCAGGAAGCTCCACATAAAAGTAGTTCCCGACCTAGCCTGCCCGACAACGAACACTGGACTCGGTTGCCCGCCAGCGCTCTTGGCAGTCGAACCCAGCTTCCGGTGCGCAGACGCCGAAGGCGGTTCTTGAGAATCTTCCCATTCGACAAACTTGGCGTTCAGATCGTGTTCTGCCACAAATTGTCTGTCGTAATTGATAACAATGCTGCGGTTTTCCTTGTCAATCACCGTGTAAAGCCCTTGCTCGCAGGCCTCGTAGTAGAGCCAGTGACTGAGGAACTGTTCGTCCTGACCATATTTCGCCCAATGCTCCAGCCCGAATTTGGTTGCCCCGCACGGAAGCCATGGAAGTCGGGCACTACGCGGCCAGATTTCTTTCTTCTGGAACCAGATCCACGCCTTCGCAAACTCAATGAAGCGAATCGACTCGCCTGCTTTCACCAGCAGAGGGCCTGGGATTGTTCGGTAGACCAAGCTGCCCGTTGCATCAAGATCCCTCGGTAGAAAACGGCGAAAAAACCGGCAGGAACTGCCACTGAACTCCTCGACCATATCCCAGTAATCCTGATGCGGCCAGAGCGAATCCGCGCCTCTGGCGAGGAGGGTGACGCCCTCGCCCAAGGGCAGGTATCGCCATAGCATTCCCGGGATCGTCAGCTCCGAGGGGTGCTTCATGATCCAGAATTCGACCCGGTGATGCTGCAAGTGCGGGATGAGAAACTTCAGTTCCGCTGCAAGATGAATCCGCACGTTCCACGGGGGCTGGACTCTTTCGAGATCGCGGAGGAGTGGCTGAAAATAAGTATCCCACCAGGAATTGCCGTCCCGAACGCTCTGGTTGGGCTTCTGGAGAGTCTCGAGCGTGATCGGGTTGATTCGCTTCCGATCCGGATCGTGCGGGCGGCAGTAAAGCGAAGTGGAGAGCACGAAATTGCTGAACTTCTCATCGATTACTTCAACCACCTCGAACATCCTGTCCAGCTCCGCACGCTCCTCCGGAATGCTCTCCGCCTCGAAGCGCCTCAACTGCTCTTCCCCGAAACGCGGGAACAAATCGGTAATCGCCCATTCGGCGTTTTCACGGTTCATTTTTGACGTCATAGGTTTCTCTTTCAACGGAGATCCGTTTTACGATGTTGTTTCGCGAGGTCCCGCCATCTCAACCCGCCCTCGTTTGCCAATGTTTGCAGCGAGAAATAGAGATCCTCGAGTTTCTCGGATTGCTCGCACGTCACATACGTTTCCCAGCCTCCTACGCCGACGGCACGGTTCCGAAGGAAAGATTTTCTCTCAAGAAATCCACGGCGCAACGACTCCCTGACTGCTCCCGGGACGCGAGCCCGAGCATCGGCCCATCCTCCCCATAGGCATTCAGTCAGTTCCGCCATCACCTCGTAGGGATTGTGCATCATGGATTCGTAGGTGATCGAGAGGCAGCGCTTGTCCCAACTCCGTTCGATGACCACGATTTCGGAAAGCCAGGCAGTCACGTCGCTACATTCTTCGAGGAAGCGGTGGACGAAAAGCTGGTCCGACTCTTTGGAAAACCTCTCCACAAGCTCCCGGATTTCGGGGCTGGTGATCTTCCGGCCCTCGCTTGGCCTGATGTTCCTCTCATACAGAACTCGTGAGATCAGACTGTCTTTGAAGTTCCGTGTTACCCGCACAATCGGAACTTGGGGTGGCATGGCACTCCAATCAAGATCGACGATTTCGTGGGATTTCATGATCCCTCTCTGGTCTCCGGTCCCTAACAGAGCACACACGTCCGCGGCAGTTATCACGAAATGCCGTTCCGGAAATTGACTAATATCCTGAAGCATTCCGACAAGCCAGGTAGATCCCGTGCGCATAGCCGAGGTTACCAATATGCATCGAGGTTCATTTTCACTTCTGGCGCTCATGCTGCAAGGCGGATTGCGACTTGGGACCGACGAGGAGTTTTTGTGGATTGATTCCAACGGTTTGAATGCTCACACCGGTTGTTTCATGACCCCGAGCTCCGCGAACCGGATGCGCAGATTCGCCTGCAGGGCGGCAACGCCAAACCGACCGTCAATCAGCGTCCGCCCGCTCTCGCGCATCGTGCGTAGCCGCTCGTCACCACGGGTCACCATTTCCGCTGCTTGGGCCAGGCAGTTCGCGGCGGCGTCTTCGTCTGGCTCCGCCCATACCCCCTCGCCTCCATAATCGCTTTCGTGGTCCCTCGCACGGTGCAACGCATACGGTATGAGGAACGAATTTTCCGACGTGCAGAAATCCGTTAGCCCGCTCCAGCCGGTCGTGATCACTGGCAACCCCATGCCGAGTGAACGCGCCAGGTTCAGCCCGAAGCCCTCGCTCCGCTGCAGGCCCAGGTAGACATCTGCCGACGCAAAAAGCCGGTCGCGTTCGGACTCGGAGAGAAACCCGTTCACCACCCGAATCCGGCTGTCCCAGCCGCAGTGTGCTTGAAGATTGTTGATTTGGTCTGTGTTCATGTAGCGTCCTTTCAGAAGCAACCTGACATCGTGCCGGTGGGGAAATGCCTTCTGGAAGACTCGGATGGCAGCTTGGGGATTCTTCCGCCCGAAGCGGCTCCACGCATCGAATAGGTTCAGCACGGTGAAAGGCGCCTTTCCCGCCGCCGATGGGAGTTCGCCGAGCGCCTCTGCGGACGGAACCGCATGGGGCACCACATGAACGGGCACGCCTGTTGTTTCGAAGATTCCCCTGCAAAAATGGCTCGGGGTCCAGATTTCCGACATGAAGGATGCCGCTATCCGGAAGACCTCGGGCAAATCGCCCTCGATCTCGTAGGCCCAATAGGCGACGTGGCGGGCACCTGTTTCCCCGGTCGGGAAATAGTGCCGCCACATTTCGTAGGGCAGTTGCGCATGCGGATGCCAATGGTGGTAGAAAATCTGGTCAGGGTCGCTCAACGCTGGTTCCACAGCAATGTCGCCCTGCCACAGGCGATGCTCCACCGTAAGCCCGAGAGCACGCATCGCCTGGATGTTGCCCTCGGCCGCCTCGCCCATGCCGCACTTGGATTCGAGGGTGTAGGCGATCACGTCGACCCTGTTCTGCACGATCTTGATGCCGCGAACCAACCCATTGTCGTTCTCGCGCCCGGCTCGCTCCGTTTCTTCTTCGACCTGCCTTTGCACGTCGGCCCGGACTTTAAGAACACCCTCCGACCGGATCATTTCCAAGACCGTCTCAGGACTCACTGCGCCCAGCGCCGAACAGGCTTCGGCACAACTGTCGTTGTAGCCTTTGTCCACCTGCCAGCGGCAGAACTTGCACTCTGTTGGCGGCGTGACGGAAGCCACAGAGGGTGAGTTCCCGAAGAGGAAGGCGGGCGGCAGATGGGAATGGACGCACACGGCGGGCACTCCAAGCAAACCCGCAAGATGGACCATTCCGCTATCCGGGCCGATCACGCACTCCGCTCCGAGCATTGCGGACATCACCCACTCCTCGCTCTGGTCCACCACCCAGTAGGCGTAGCTGCGCTTGAAGGCGCTCCGCAGTCGTGGTTCATCTTTCGCAACGCCGATCACAACAACCTCGTAGCCAACCTCGTTGAGGAGAAAGGCGAGCCGCCGCCAATGGGACTCCGGCCAGTCCCGCATCGCGTGGGCAGCGAAAGGCGCCAGGAGCACGTAATTCGTCAGATCAAGAACGGGGTCCGGCAGCGCCACATCGATTCGAGGTCTGGCAGGACGGCAGGGCGGAGCGGCGTTACGAGACTCCCGTCCATTGGGAAGGGCCGCTGCCGCCAACATGGAATACCACTTGGCCTTGTCTCCGGCATAGCGGATCTGTTCTTGGTAGTCCGCATTCAGATCCACCGCTCCTTCCGGCGGCTCGTCATTCGTAATCGTCAATCCGGCAATGTTTGCGCGCATCAGCCATTCGGGATTCCTTGTATGGTAGACTACCGCAAGCCCCGCCTCAATCAGTCCAGTCGCCGCGTAGAGTCCGGTGATGGCGTCGCCGATGCCGAAAGCATGGTTGGCGACGTGAATTGGATGGAATGGTCGATTGCCATTGAGGGGCTGCGCCTCGGCCTGTTCCGGATAGATCATCTCGGGACGCATCAGACAAAGAAGATTGTGGGAGCCGTCCTCACCCTTCACCCCTCCCCGCCACGATCCGTCACGCGCGCGCTCAAAGGGTATGGTGGAGCCATCCTCACGTTGGAGCTCGAGCACCATTCCCAAACCACCGGGGCCCGTCTTGAGTTCCCACCAACAAAATTCCGGACCCGCCCCGAGTACAACGGAATCTGGCAGGAAACTCAGTTCCGTGCAGCGGAAGCGATTCGAGCCGGCCAGTGGCAACTCCGGGCCTTTCACTGCCACTTCCTTTGGCGGAATGCCTAGTTCCGGAGACCGCCAAGGATTCGGAAAGCGACGTTCCGACCATTCGACCTCGGGAAGGCAGCAACCCTGTGCCGCCGGCCGCCGGTCTTCCAGGAGCCAGACTCCACCTTGCAAGTCTGCACCGGTCTCTTCGAACTCCAAGCCCTTCGTGCGCGGAGACGTTTCGCTTTCAGTCGCTCCGTTGACCTTGCCGTTCCACTGCTCTCGGAGCTCCGTCAGGAACTTCCGGCACTCAGGCTCGAACAGAAAGCCGGGAATACGTGGATTTTCCCCGAGAAGATTCCACTTCGCCATGTTGCGATGCTGAAACAGCCAGTTTCCATCGAAATCGTGCTGGCACATCGCGGCAATTCCACCTGATTCGCCGGGCAGAGTGAGGATCTGCGCCGGGAAGGGCATCATTCCGAAGCTGCGGCCAAACTTGTGCCACGCAAAACGGAAGGTGTCCTTATCCCCCCAGATGATCTCGTAAAAATAATCTGATCGCAGATTCATCCAAAGAGCCAGTTGCAAGGTTTCCCAGCAGCGGCGCTTGTCGATGAGCATCTGGCCGGTCTCGAACTCGGGTTCGGATCGGTAAAGTACGTCCATCACCTCCCAGATCGGACTCTCTCTTTTCGCCATTCGGATATCCGGCCAAAAGAGACAGCCTTCGTTCCGGTAGGCAGCGCACTCGAACAGATCGGCGGGATCGCGCACGGGAAAATTGTCCGCGTCGAGATAAAGCACTTCGTCAAAAGCGGAATGGACCACCGCGTACGGCTTCAAAGCCCACTGCCAACGTCCGGGCACCCCATCTTTTCCCTCCCCCGAGAGAACGGCTCCCGCAAAACGAACTCGCACGCCAAGCGATTCGGCGAGTCCGTGCATGTGGCCATCAAGCTCACTCTCAGCCAGAGCCCAAAGTTCGATGGGCAATTCGCATCCATGGTGACGGAGTAGATTGACCGCGACCCAGGCGTTGGAGAAATAGCGGGTTCCCCCCGCGCAGATCACGATCCCCCGGTTCGTTCCGCCGCGAGACGAGGGCGGCACGATTGTTTCCACGATGGATTGTTCCAGCGCTGCTTTGACTTCCAGCATTCTATCCGGTATCGCGAACATACCTTACTGCCCGTCCATCTTCGTGGCCAACCAGCCGAGCGCCTCCGCCTCCCCGACGGAGCGCACGCGTGCGAAGAACTGCAAGCGGAGCACGGGGTCACCTTCGGGTGACATCAGCGGATCGAGATACTGAACTATCCTCTGGCGGATCGCTGGAACCTGCCGTTCCAGCTCGGCGATCCGCTGACCGATCGTCTTTCCCTCCACCACGTATTCGTCGCGCGGGTCCAGACGACTTAAAACATCGATCTCTAACTGCCCGGCCGCGAGGTTGAACGATTGGCGTCCGCCGCCCATCTTGCGCAGCTTTTCGGCGAGCGCCACCGCGTAGCCCGCGCTTTCGTAATTATCGCCGAAAAGCGTGGGATGATTTGCCAGGGCTTTCGCAGCATGACCGAAGCCATCGACAACGCCTTTGTCGAGGCCAAGGTAGACGGCGGGGTCGAGATCACGTAGGTTATCGGCGATAATGTGGTCCAGTATCAAGGCCTGACGCTGCCGGTAAGCGGCGTCCAGCTTACCTTTGGACATGGCCTTTTCCAGCTCCTCCCGAAACCGACTCAGATCTCCGCTCTCAGCAAAGAGACTTGCGCGGATGAGATTTGGCAGCGAATTCTCGGGATCAATGTCCTCTAGCAGCGCGAGTTCGGAGGAGTCCGGACTATTTGCCAATAGTACGCTTTGCAGAAGGATTAGGCGATCATCGGGGAATCGTTGGCGGGCACGTTCGAGGAATGCCCTGTCACCGGTCATCAGGAACTCAGCAAGAAGAATCTTAGGCTTTTCGAGAGCTCTAACTTCAGCGGTTTCGATGGCTTCTTCAGCAGCGATTCCCGCCTCCCTTTCGCTGAACGGTGAAGTAGTTATGAGCACCGAGTCCTTTGCGCCTGATTCACCTGCCAAAACATGATCTGGGCGGCTGTAGTGACTACGAAGCCCGAGCCAGAAAAGTAGAGTAAGTCCGAGAAAGGCAAAAAGAATAATCAAAGACTTTCCCATGCATCACATTACTGTGTAATTAACCAGTTGACCGCTGCCATCTCACCGTCTGATTGCACCCGAGAAAGGAACTGCCGCTTTACGGCACTATCCGTCCTGTCCGTCAACAGCACCTCATTATATTTGACGAGTTTCCGATACAAAACGTCCCTTTCTGATCTTAGCTCACTACGACGCATACCAACAGTTAGCCCGTTTGTTCCATATAAGTCGCCATCGTCATATCTTTGCAATATCTCCGCTTCCAACCATGTCCCGTTATGCTGATTGAGCAGATCCAAACCAGGAAGAGATTGCATGTTTTTCGCCCACGCAAGAGCCAGCGCGTTCGTAGCTTCGCTGTCGTCCAAAATGATTTCTTCATTACGAAACATCGTATTTATTCGACCTACTTTCTGAAAGAACTCCTTATCCATAGACCCCAAACTACCGTCCCCAATGATTTCACTTGGAAAACGCCCGGTTTCAAGCATATCATCAATTATCCGAGACAGCCTATTTCTAAAGTTCGTATCTATCGCTCCCTTGGCAATTACTACTTCCATCTCTTCGGCAAATCGCTCAACCTGGGAATTTTCCGCATAAAGTGAAGCTCTAATCAAATGAGGCAGTGCGTTACCCGGTTGGATTGCTTCTAACTTTTCTATCCACTCTGAGTCTGGTGAATCGGCAAACAAGGCCATTTGGATTATTACTTCCGGCTCGTTTGGAAATAATTCTGCTGCACGCTTGAGATATTTAAAACTGCCCGTTAATTCAAATTCAGTGAGTAGACTCCCGAAGTCCTTCTCTTTTGAGAGACCAGCACGCCAATTTTCTTTTTCTGGAAGTTCGGAAACAATCGTGATAGCTGATCCCGCCATCTGATGCATCTTTTCATTTACATTTCCAAAACCATTATTACGCACTGTGGGCCAACACAAATAAAAAAGAAGTAAAAGTCCCAGGACCAGCGGTAAGAATACCCACATTTTCATTTTCATGAATTATATCTTTTAAATTAGATAAACTTTGCAAAGCTAACGTTCACCCTAAATACGGAACGCTTGGTGCCTCAAAACAACACGAAGCAATTTGAAAGATGATGAAAAATCAACTTTTTACGCCGGGTAATAGCAATAGCCGTAACTTCGGTCTGGATGGTGACACGGAGTATTGTCGTTAACGTTCCAGCAGAGTTGCTTACACTCATCAGCTGAAATGTTGCACCCGGAGGGCGCTTTTTCGCCAATCTGGCCTGATGGGCACAATGCGTTGGCGTAAACCTGCTGCCCAACCCCAAACGCCAAAACCGTAACGGAGGAACTTCTAACAAATCTTCGTCTATTCATAATGTGTGTAGTCTCAAGTTTCGGGCTTGCTTCTCACACTCGATTCCAGTAGAGTTCAGCCCGTAAGAACTCCATGGACGCAATACTACCCCCCCCCCCCCCCCCCCC